>AUXO013756504.1_pt1 | contig 15716 bp, 11 predicted proteins | sample 768731 | NCBI WGS metagenome assembly AUXO01 (sample SAMN02715735, study PRJNA202380) | gut metagenome | biome: sheep rumen | host: Ovis aries | place: New Zealand: Palmerston North
TCTTCGCGTGGCTTGCTCCAGGCTCCGCCAGGACATCCACTTCGAGCCGGTAGGATTCGACCTGATGCCCGAAGTATTCACGCTGCCACAGCTCCAGAACTTGTACGAGTCAATTCTGGAAGTGAAGTTCGACAGGCGCAACTTTGCAAATAAAATGAAGCATTTCGGGATGCTGACCGAAGTCGAGGATGGTACGCCCCGTCACGGTACGCGTACGCCCATTAAATACCGTTTTGATAAAGACAACTACGAGCGGCTGAAAGCCAAAGGTTTCCAGTTGGAATTCTGATGCAGAAGAAAAAAACATACGACGTATTCATCAGTTATCGACGCCAGGGCGGTGCCGAAAAGGCTGAGTTAACGAAGGGCGAGCTCGTCAAGCGCGGCTTTCGCGAATCGCGTATGTTCATGGATACCAGGAATATCACTTCTGGGAACTATATTGAATCCATCCTCGATGCCTTGGATAAGTCGGGGAATGTTGTGGTGATTATCACGAGAGGTTGTTTCGATAATCTTCCTGCAGACAGCACATGGATTAAGGAAATTGAACACGCCCTTAAACAGGGAAAGAATATTGTGCCGGTTTACTTCGATGGGATTTCTGAGGTAAAAACAGCAAATCTGCCTGCCAGTATTCAGCGTCTTTCGCTCCAGAATGCAGTGATGTATGTTCACCAGTACGCTGATGCTAGTTTTGATCGTCTTGCTTCAAGGCTTTCTAAAGAGCCCGTTTCTATGCCCAAATGGGGCAAATGGGTTCTTGGTGCCGTTGCTGCCGGCGGGCTGGCTGTGGGCGGATATACAGCAGTGGACAACGCCTCAGATCTGAAAGAAGGAGAAGTGTACGTTGTCAATTCCGAAACGGCCAAGAGCTATCACAGCTCTAAGGACTGCGTGTCTTTGAAGAATGCCCGGCATCGGATTAAGAAGATTACTGAGGAAGAAGCAATCCAGCAAGGTAAAAAGCCTTGTAAGCGATGCTGGAAGGAATAGCCGTCTCACGACTATAGATTAAAATCATACCTAAGAGTACCGTCAGCGTAATACACTAAAACTGTACAGGTCCCTTTATCTCTTTTGGTAATAACCGCATCAACAGTTTTACCCCCTTGTGAATAAAGGGTTACAGAGTAAGCGGTCATCTGATATGTATTGTCGCGATGTGAGTTTGTGATTGTGGCTTTTAAAGTCAGAGAGCCCAAAGTCATCGTTCCAGAACCGTTGGAACCGATATTCGCAGCGATGTATTGAGTGCCCACTTTTTGATTATTCTTATCATTATACACATTGGCATTCGCGGAAAAACGGATCTGGGCGAAAACCGTGACAGAGCCGATAACAAGCAATGTGATCAGGGCAAGAAATCTTTTCATTACACGAAAGCTTTAGAGGTTATTTTTTTCTGTAGTCCCATGGCGCAACTGGATTCGGCATAGACCATAATCCAACCTTTTTCTTTTTAGCCTGTTCTTCTGCTTTAGAGTATTCCTCGGTCGAATCATATTTCTTAAAGTGCCAGGCCATCCCGTCTTTAAGCATTAATAGAGAGACATCCTTTCCATCTGTTGTATAAACGTATGAAATATAGCGTCCCCAACTGTCTCTGGACTGTACATCAATAGTTATATCTTGACCGTAGATATAGTCTGATAGTGCTTGTTTTGCTTTATTGCCAAAATCCTGCCCTTTTTCCGGGGCATCGATTCCGTATATTCTAATCTTCAATTGAAGGTTGTCTCGGTTGATGACCGTGAATGTGTCACCATCAGAAACGCCAACAACCTTAACAGTAAACTTTTGGGCGTATGCTCCCAAAGGGGCTAATGAGAATACAAATAAAAGTATGAGTAAGAATCTCTTCATGTGTGCAGTGACTATAAGTTTGAATAACTCTCCTCTCGTGCAATATCTTCTATCTCTTCCGCATATTCTTTACAGTATTCGCAGAGATGATAATCCTGGCCTTTGATTTCGTATCCCTTCATCTCAACCAAATCTTCTGCTGCCTTTTGTGCTAATTCACAATCATCATTCCAGCTATAATGATAAATCCTAGCATCTTCATCTACGAGAATTGTACTGCATTCAAAAGCATATTGTTTTCTATATCTGTTGCTAAAGAAAACAGCTGAAACTCCAATAGCGAGTAATACTACACCCCACACAATCGTAAGTCTATACGCGGTTGTCTTCTGAAAATCACCTGGCTTTGACCCATAATAGCTGTCTAACTCATTTACGTCCACTTCCTTATCCAAGGCTATAATGACAGCGGCAACATAAACAACAAACAAAAGAGAAGTTCCTGTCACTAAATTGAGCAATCGGCTAATGAATACCCAGTGGAAGAAAAAAGAAAGGAGGAATAAAACAGCAAGAATGCATGACCCTGCCGCTATGATGATAAGCGCATAGCGCTTTAAGTCATCATAGACGCTTCTCCCCAGCAAATTGGATAGAAATGATTTCTTAACTATGGCCATAACCAATCCTGCTTCTTATAAACCTAATCGCTTCACCTATGATCATTACGCTAGAGGTAACCACAATAATCTTCAAAAGGTCGTCTAACTCCAGAGGCACAACATTGAAAAACTCTCCTCCAAGATAGATAATGGCGAGTTGTCCAACAAAAATCAGAGCTACGATAAAAAGAAAACTACCACAGTTTTTTAAACTCCATGCACTTTTGTTCGTTCCATACGCCTTAGCATTGAACAGATTCCAGAATTGAAGGAAAACAAATGCAGTAAAGAATAATCCTGATTCGTAATCGGATATGCCATTATAATTCCCTAATAGAAAACCTTGTATTCCTGGTCTAATATCCGCATGCTCCATCAGATAGGTGAACCATACCATGAGGAGGCAGAAAATACCACCTATTACTGTAATATGCCAAAACAGTTTTCTATCGATGATGAAGGCGTGTCTGTCCCTTGGTTTATTCTTCATCAAATCCTTGTCAGGGGGAAGAGATGCCAACGCCATAGCCGCAAACGTGTCCATTATGAGGTTTATCCATAGCATCTGCGTTACGGTTAATGGAGACTGAACACCCATAAATGCGCCACATAAAACAATAAGACAGGCAGCAATGTTCACGGTCATCTGGAACAGAATAAAGCGCTGAATATTCCTGTATAGCGTCCTTCCCCAGAGCACAGCTCTACCTATACTAGCAAACGAATTGTCAATAATGGTGATATCACTGGCCTCTTTTGCAACTGATGTGCCGTCGCCCATAGAAAGGCCAACATGTGCAGCGTTTAGCGCTGGCGCATCATTCGTCCCATCTCCTGTCACAGCGACAACCTCACCTCCTGCTTGGAGTGCTTTTACCAGCCTTTCTTTATCGGCTGGGCGAGCACGAGCAATGATCTTCAGATTCTTTGCAACCAACTCTAGCTGCTCGTCTGTCAGTGTTGATAATTCTGGCCCTGTAATAATACACTGAGATGAGTCGGAATCAGACCATATTCCAATCTGCCGACCAATCTCAATAGCCGTGTTGGGATTATCTCCAGTGACAATCTTGACATCAATTCCAGCATCAAGACACTCACGAACCGCATCAGGCACATCGGCTCTAACAGGGTCTGACAGAGAAAAGATGGAAATGAGTTTTAGACCGGAGGTGTACAGTTTACCCTCGGCTATAACAGCTTCATCAGTTATTAATTCCTTAACTGCAAAAGCAAGCGTTCTCATGCCTCGCTTTTGATGAGATTCAGTATAGTCTCGTATCTGATTCAGTTCTTCAGCCGATATGTCACAGAATCTCCTAACTATCTCAGGAGCGCCCTTAACCAGCAATAATTGTTTGCCGTTTTTTTGCCGTATGATTGTCGCCATGTATTTATTCTCGGTGGAGAATGGAAGTTCTTGAACGACATTCGCCAAAGAACGAAGCGTGACGTAATCAATGTCTTTCTGTTTCAACCACAATAGCAGGGCGCCTTCTGTAGGATTCCCAATAACTTCTATCTTCCCGTTGTTCTCCTCTACAGAAGCAGTGGAATTGATGGCTATCGATTGGAAAAGCAAATCCTGGTCAACTGTTTCTGATATCCAAGCATCTGAGACTCTCATCTCATTCTGGGTAAGTGTACCCGTCTTATCCGTGCAGATGACGGTTGCGGCCCCCATCGTCTCACAAGCATGCATTTTTCTTACGAGATTGTTGGTTGCCAACATCTTTCGCATGCTGTATGCTAGGCTGAGAGTTACAGCCATAGGAAGGCCCTCAGGGACAGCAACAACAATTAACGTAACTGCGATCATTATGGATTGCAGCATATATGCAAGGAAATCAATCCAAATGAAAGGTTCGCCGTTTAGTCCGTGAAAGAAGACAATTATTCTTCCGACAAGAATCAGGACTGCAAGAATGTAGCTAACGGTGCTAATCTGCCCTCCAAGTTTGTCAAGTTGCTCATTGAGAGGTGTTTTGACCTTGTTGTCAATTTGTGCTTGCTTATAAACCTTTCCATACTCGGTCGCATCGCCAACAGCAAATACTTGGCATACTCCATGCCCTTCCATGACCTTTGTCCCTCGATATACTCTGTTTGTGGGGTAGGTTGCATCAGGAATAGCATCGTTAGGATTAGCACTTTTCCGACAAATTGGTTCACCTGTTAAAGAGGATTCGTTGATTCTAAGAGACGTTGATTCCAGAAGCTCAGCATCGGCCGGGACTTCGCAGCCATTATCAAGAACAACAATATCTCCAACTACGACATCTTTTTTGGGGATTTTGGCGTACTTCCCTCTACGAATAACAACAACGTGTTCTTCGTCATCAACCTTGTTCAGAAGTGAGAATTCCTTGTCCGACTTCAGCTCGAAGACAAAAGCCAAAGTAGTAGATAGCAGTATTGCTAATAAAATACCGGCAGGCTCAAAAAAAGCGTTCCACGAACCTCCAAGGCCCAAATACTCATAGATTGATATACCGAGAGAGAGAACTCCAGCGATAATCAGGATAATGATGAGTGGATCCTTGAATTTCTCGAAGAAACGCTTCCAAATAGACTCTTTGTCTACAGGTGTAAGGATATTCGTCCCGTATTTATTGCGGCTTTCCAGAACCTGTTCCGGAGAGAGGCCTCTGACATTATTCTTCATGGTCGTCATCATCGGATTTTGTGCTAGTTCTGATATGGTATACGGAAACTTTTCGTTCTCCGGTACGAGTCACCCCATACTCCATCGCACGCATGGTCTTCGAATTGCCACACATAAGGAGAAAAATCTTCTTTCCCAGATTCTTGGCAATAGATGTATGCTTCTGAATTTCCTGAAGCCCTGACGGAAAACGTTTTGCCTCTTTACGGAGCCTCTTTAACAGTTTCTGCTCCACATCGTCAATAATGCCGTCCTCGCCAATTTGCTCAATGAGCCAAGTGGCCTCTAGATCATCAATAGCCTCAGGAGAACGTTCGTCATCAAGTATGAAATCACATATGGCCTGGATGAAAAAGTTATTCCACTCCTTTAGGTTCCCCATATCATTGAGTTCCTTTCTAAGCTTGAATAGGAATTCTGCTTCATCCTGTTCCACCTTTCCATCGGTGTAAACAATATCGCGCAGCGCGACAACATCACTTGCAGTGATGCTGCCGCTAGCTACGATTGCTTTCCGAATATCATCTAGATTACCCATTAACAGTATCTGTTTATTGGATCTTGGAAATACATTCAAAGAAATAATCTTTCCCGTCAGTCTCGTTATTAGCTGTAATGACGGGAAGCTTTTTAAACTGTTCCTCCGTAATAGCAATATCAAGCTTTGACCAATATGGCTGGTCCGGGAAGTGGCTGAATATCAACCAATATGGAGAAACATTAAACCAATTAGTGTTGTCGTTGTTCTTGACGAATTTGACTCCATCAACACCGCCTGCTCCCCAGGTTGGATCGATAAAGATACCATCATAGGCGTGGGTGTATACGAAAACCCAAGAGTGCTTGTCCGAGATTCGCCCCTCCGCATCCTTTGTCTTACCAAAGATGATATCAGCGGTCAATCCCACTGACTCTGCCATATAGCAGAACAGCTCACAGTACGCCTGGCAGACGCCTCTCCTTGTCTTGTAACAGGTTTCGGCATCATGAATCTGTTTGGTGGTATCATATGCGATATTATCACAAATCCAATTGTATATAGACCTGGCTTTATCCACAACTGTATTAGCGTCACCAATAATAGTGGCCACTTCATTTCGGAAGTCAGTACGCAGTCTGCTAAGGACCGCCTCTCTTCTTGGTTTGAAGTCTTTAAGGGCATCAACATGTTCTGGAATATCCATAATCTGAATAACGCAGAGCGAATTCACAAAATCCTGGAGGAAAACAGGACTCAACGATTCTGTACTTACGTTAAATCTGCTCTTAAAATCTGTGGCGTCAGTTGGGATGTTCGGGTTGTTAGAGAAGAAGCCAATGTTCAGATTAGAAGCAAGATTGGATTCTTGAATACGAACATATTCTACGAAAGGCTTAGATTGCCTTAGGTCGTGCTCAATATATTCGTGCATCTCCTCGTCAGGAATCAACTCCTGAACAAATGGATTGCTCCCATCCCACTTGAGTGTATGGAATCTACCAACAAGAGAATCAAGAACCTGATGCTTGATAAGTTCAAGCATGGTCATTCTCTTATCAAACTCAATAGTCTTGTCGAACCAACGAGAAAGGAATATGCCTATAATCTGCTTATAGTAGGTATCAGTGTCACGATAAACACGTACCTTTTCCATATCAATAAGTGAAATAGACTTCCGATGCTTAATTGGACTATACCCTTCTTTGCCCGGGAGATATTCACCATTGATATTCTTTTCGCCATCCATCAGAAGCATACATTCTGACCGACGATTCTGATCTTTTTCTATAATACCACAAAGACGATCCCACCAGAGACGAACCTCTTCAGCCTTCTTCATCGCGGCAACGGCCTTACCCAGCGTCTCATGTAAGAACTTATTTGCCTCCTCAGAAATCTGCGAAGGGCCAGATGATTGATTTGTGGTGCCGGAAACGTCTGCTGCGTCTTTCTTGTTTCTCTTAAAAAGAGATTTAAACCAGAATAGGCAACCGGGTCTTTCTTCCAGATTATCAGAGTTAGACAGGTTGGCTTGTGGCGAAGGAATAGATGGAATTGATTCGGGTGTTAGAGTAATAGCTTTAACCCGGCCCATGTTCAGAACTTCTGATGCCGGATATGGATTTGGCAGGACATCGAGCATGGTAGCTCTATTAACCGCCTCTCGCATGATGCCAATGCCAGAATCAGACTTGACATAATCTAACAGCCTTTCGACAACCGTTTTGTTAATAGCATAAGCGGCCTCGTCCTCTTCCGTAATAAGATCTTTAGTGCCAAAGGCTTCATGGAATGCATCTGCATCATGGAAGGTGTTCTTCTCTATTTTCTGCAAATGCAAATCTATTTGATCCTTGCACTCCTCTATATCCGACTCAAGGTTAGCGATCTGGGCATTTACAGAATCTATTTGAGCGCCCTTAGTCTCATCGTCATCTGGAAGGGCCTTAATCTCTTCAAGTTTATCTAGACACTCGGATTTTTCTAATTCCTTCTGGTCTATTTCAGCATTCAGCGTGTCAATCTCACGCTGTTCTTCTGAAATATAGAGCTTCAGGAAAGAATTGAGGTATGATGCAAGAGACAACTCTTGTTGAGAGATTGAATAGCAATTCTCACTGAGGGGTTTAGACGGGTCCCATTGTGATGTGCAATATGAAGCCCAGGAAGACTGGATATGACAGAGGCCATCAAGCCAAGGTACATCAAGGTCAATTTTCTTGAAATAGTTCGTGTCAAGAAGCTCTTGCGTATCGGCCGAAGGAGTGTCGTTCAAAGTCCTATCCAAAAGCCGTTCTTCCGCAGATAGTTTAAAGAACTCATTTAAATCACGGAAATCGTATTGGTGCTCGGACATTCCAATAGAGTACACGTGTGACTGGATTGTGGCTTTAGGGTCATATCCACCCGCACATACCATCTTAGACCAATGGCAAAGGAATTTGCTAAGCACACGGGAGTCGACATTTGTAGCCGCGCCCATATAGTCCATATTGTTAATATAGAGAATATTGGTATGGAAACGGCTCCCTTCTCCTAGCCCTCTAATTGATTCCAAAAGCTTCCAGTGAGGACGTATCGTTACATTTTCAGGCTTACTCAGATCATACCCTAGAAGAACGATATCAACCTGCAGGCCGCTAAGCATTGCTCCGCCAATCTGGTACAGTTCGTCACATACCATCTGTAATGTCTCGCTCTCAGAATCATCGAAACACTTTGAGACGATGAAAACATTGGGGATGGCATCATCTGGAAGTAAGGTCTTGAACTGGGAAATTTGATTAGTCAGAGCGTCATGAAGAACGATGGATTCCCTGCTCTCTTTGGTTTTATTGCCGTGCTCGTTAAAGACATCCCAGTGGTAATACAATCCGTCGTCTTCACTGAGAATGCACCCAGACGTTATGACATTGTGTTGTAGATGAGCTCTTTTGACCTCATCTACAACACCCTTTACGTCATTATTTGTGCCTATTACAATGAAAAATGCCATAGAGTACTACACCTCTAATTCTTTTAGATAAGCGACTTCTTTCTCAAGCATGTCTCGAACCATCTGATATGCGGGGTCTTTAGCGCTGATGCGGTCCAGCTCGATAGCGCTTAATTGAGCATGCGAAGAAACGTAGTTTCTAATGTCAGACTTGGCGGTTCTAATAACGGCTGTAACAGCAGGCCGCCCCTGTTCAAGAATCATCTGCTGCAGACGACTCTCAACCTCCGTATCAAGGCCGCGAATTTGGAACTGATCAAAAGCGAGATCTCGTCTTTGACCAAGTTCAAGGAATCCACCTGTTAGGATGTCGCCTTGCTCGGACTCGATATAATATGTCTTTCGAGACTCATCATACTTTATGAAGCCATAGACAATCGCATTAACCCAATTCGGAAGGACTCTATCTTTCTCCTGCTTCGGCTTGACATCAAATCCTTCGACAATCATACGCTGATTCCACTTCTCGTCCAAATAGCACACAGGGAAAGAAACAAACTTATTAAGCTTCTCTTCGGCATCCTTCATATATCCAGACATGTTGTTCACAGCATAGGCAGGGCTATAGCATTGACTCTGGAAGAAGGTGATCCTATCAGTCTCGTGTGTAGATGCAAATGTGGGCTTAATAGCACCCAGAGTAAACTCGTCTAAATACTTTTCCTTAATAATACCTGACGATTGGTCAAATACGCCGATAGTAAACACTGTCGTGAGTTCCTGAGCATGGTCGAGATATCCCGCGGTGTTGGTGGACCAAAGTGGACTAGACATCTCTTTAACCTTTGCAAAAATAGCTTTGAGTTGTGCATCTGTCATAGAACGCATCTTCTGTTCAATAGATACGTTTACGGCATCAATAACAGGTTGCTGAACTTTTGCAAAGTCGAAAAGGATGTCGCAAAGCTCCTGTTCGGTCTTGTCGATAAGGGTATTAATCGGCTTCTTGCTTCTAAATAAGGCGGACGTTTGTTTTACGTCAGGAAGGCTAAAGCGATCGACATCGTCAAAATGGAGATAAATTTGGAACTTGGAATCAGATTTTGCAAGATTCTGTATTGCGTTGATGTCTCTCCTCTGCTTTCTCTCTGCCGTTTCGACATTAGACTTCAGCACATTTACTTTCTGCGATAGCGAATTAACGAACGATTCGAGATCTGTAAAGAACTGAATGGCCCAATTATGGCGAAGGAGATCGCGCTTCTGGGCAATGTATTCCGTTATCTTACCTTGAAGAGCTTCAGCTGCATCTTTATCAAATATCTTAAAGATCCCAGTTCTTAAAGCTGAGATCTCAGCACTCCAGTCATAGGCATAAGCAAGAGCCTTTTTAAGGTCAGAAGCCTCGGTGTTCATCTCGTCCTTGCAAATAGCAATATTGTCAGAGAGGGACTCAAGGAAAGCTTTGGCAGAACCTACACCATTCTGAGTGTCGAGAATCTCGTTAATTTTCTTTAGCAATTCTGCCTTGACGGTCTCAAGCTTCTTTGACTCGTTACTCTTAACCTCTTCAATAACATTCTCTGCTTCAGCTCCAGCAAAAATATTCGCATTCACAGTATTCTCGTCGGCATCTTTATCAATGATGACATTGAATGGTGCATACTTAGGAAGAATGCTATCAGTAAGAAGATCCGCATCGTGCTCTTGAATGGCTACCGCCTCACTGGTCGTCCATGCATTGACTTCTTTGAGCGCATCAATCGAACTAGATTTGCAAAGCTCATTGCAAATCTGAGCAATAATACCTTTTGCAATAACGTTTCCTACTGCCTGGTTATCATAAACAACTTCAGCGCTACCTGCGGATACGTAATGAGCCTCTTTGTCCCTAATGTTATACACGAAACTAACATTATCGGTATTGTCCTTTACGCTGTCAACCTCATTTGAAGGGAGGAACATACAACGGCCAATAGCATCAGTAATATCATCAATGTTCTGGAAAACAACACCGGCTTTATTAGTATTATTAATCAAATATGTATCACCAATACCTTCATCAAGATAATAGACCTTGTCAAAATTAAAGTCTATAGCATTCTGGTTGTCTTTGGGTAGGTGATAGAGATAATCAAGCTCCCTAATTGCGCCATACGCATTCTGGTACACATTGGCTGAGGCGGGGCCTGGGGCCATGTGACGAAAAACCTCTGGTAAAACCATCCAGGGGGTAATAGAATAAGAAAGCCCGCTATCTCTCAGCGTTTTAGCGATGAGAACGAGCATGTCAAGCATTGTTCCGCTACCGGTACCGCCAGCTACGGAGCCAACTACATTGACTTTTATTGGATACTCGACACCATCTTTGTTAGTATCATAAACAAACCGGCTTCCGATAGGTAAAGGTTGCCCAATCTCAGTAACCTTGCTGGCGACTCGTCTGCTAATATCCGTAGCGTTATGCCTTGCAAGGAAACGCCCATTACTTCTTACCTGTCCGGCTCCCGTGTTCTTAAGGTTTGAAAGGAATGCAACATTCCTCTTAGGAAGCCACTGGAATTTTGTCAGATGATTTCTGTATATATCAAGGGCGCTGCCAGTAATACCGCAGAAACAAATTTCGTTCTCGGCAAGCTTAACTATCTTCCCGCTTCTAGAAGGAAGTGATAATTCACGTATTGCCTTGTCTGTGTCAACTGCAAGAAAGGCAACCATAGGTGGTACATCTCCGTAAGCATCTACGAAGCACTGCTTTGCGCGAAGGATAGCTTTTACTCCTGTTCCTCCTAAACCCACAAAGATGGTCCTGGTAATTTTAATGGTCTCAGGCATAATGTTGTATTTTAATTAATTGTTATATGCATGTTTGAACGAATATTGTCGATAGATGCAGAACCAACGCTTGGCATTGGATTCGGTGACACGCGATATGTGCTATTGTCAGCTTTAACCAATATCTTTCTTCCATTAACTGGGCGCATAGTTATGGGCGTGACAAAAACAGGATGCGTCTTATACACAATGGGACCTTTTATTAAAGCATCCCAAAAGCCCTGTTTCTTGGGTTCTGAGGAAACAATAACCATCCTTGCACCAGTCAACTTTACAATTAAAGGCGGTTGATTAGGGATGAAGAATGTCTTCTGGCAACTCCTAAACTGAGGATAGAACATCCTCCTGAATACGAGGAACCACAATAAGGAAATGATAGCGAAAGCTATAGCTATCCACGAAATCCAAACGAAAAGAGGATTTAGGTGATGCTTAAAATATACATGGGTTACAAGAGGGCCGCCACCTTTAACCTGAACATATTGTTTCCCCGGGCTAACCGATTTTGAGCACCGGATAGAAACATGTACTATTCTCTTGTCTTTAACAAAGAAACTGGCCCCGCTTTTCTTTCCATCAACTGCTATTGTGTACTTGCTATCGGGGAGCGGTTTTTCTTTATCGTCTATTAAGGTTAGATTTCCCGTGTAAGGGGACTTAAATGTGATGGTAAAGTGGGCACTCTTCTCGGGGAAAAAGAGAAACTTATTATACGTCGTGCCGATTGATGTGTAGGTTACTCCTTTGTGATTCGAGATGAAGCTCACAATTAGAAAAACCGCACATATCGCGCAAATTGCCGGGATAATCCATTTCTTCATAGAGCACTCGGTTTTTAATTGACGTTAATTTTTAAGTTTTTCTTGATATCGATAATCGTAGCAGCTCCAACTCCTGGCATAGGATTCGGCATGACCTGATAAGTGCCAGCTTGAACTCTTGCAAGAACTCGATGTCCCCGGCTTGGTTTGAACGTTATTGGCGAAACAAATGCCGGATGAGTTTTGTATAAAATCTTCCCTGTCCAGAATCGGTTCCATCCCGACTGCTTTTTCTGATGCGAGGCAGCGACAACGACCATCCTCGCCCCCTTGAATTTAACAATCAAAGGAGCCATTCCGGGAACATTGAATGTCTTCTGAATAGACCCAAACCTGGGGTAAAAAATCGGTTTAAGGAAGAGCATCCAAATAAAGACGGCTGCAAGCAAAAGTCCAAGTAACCATGCAAGCCCTAGTTTGAGGGGGTTCATGGGGTGAATATACCGGACCCTCCAGGTAATAGGGTATTCTGTACAAGAACTGCTAAGTTCAACGTTGCCGATACGATCTAGGTGATACTTAACAGGTTTGAGGTACCCTTGATGCACTCCAGACTTTGTGCCTTCAGGGAACGAAACAGAAAAGCAAATACTTTTGTCTGTGGGCTTAACCTTGACAACATTCCCGGGACAAGGTACACCATCTTGACTAAAGATTATCTTTGATGTAGATAACTCTGCGCCATTATTATCAACAACAGCGAACTCCACAAATGTGTCTGGGTCGCTTAAAGCATCTTGGTTGAATTCAAGATCAATTACAGTACTGCAAGGGGTGGTATTTGCTTTTACCCAGGCAAAGGAATCATAGTGCTTAACTTTGCCAGTTATGAGGTTATCTGATAAAAACAGAACTCGTTCCTTCTTATTCAGACAGTTTAAACACACAGTCTGAGTAAGCAAGAATGTTTTATCATCAACACCATTAAGCCTGACTGTTAATGGGATACTACTTTCTGAAGGATATGTATGAATATCAGCACTACAATCGACATAAATGCGAGCACAGGCATCGGAGATGTCAACTTTCTGGATCCTAAAGCCTGAGCCATCATTAAAATCGAACTGTAAGCCTTTGGTTACCGATTTATCCTTTCCGGAAAAATAGATGGGAATATCTATGTACTTATCACCACGGACATTAAAAATGGCGGAGTTTTCCAAGCGAATAAGATTGATGTTAACGTCCGCAGTAGATACGCGCCATAATCTCTCTTTTTGTTGGTCAATGTGTTGTCTTGCTTTATCACGTGCGCGAACCTCTCCGGGTCCGACATTCTCAGTCAATTCAACGAAGAAACCATAAGTTAAAGAATTGGTGCGATTCTTCCACTGATCGATTGCCGCAAAGAAATCACCTCCTTGCTCATGTCCTCCATCGGTCATTAAGAACATATAATTAACCTTGCCCGGCTTGGTTTCCGAGTAGAAATCCACCCAGGGGTCATAAAGATTGGTCATCGTTGTCTTAACAGGAGGCTCCAACCCTCGTATGTTCTTTATTAACTCGTCTTTCCCTGCAGTAGTTGCTCTGCTTTCCCATTTTTTCCATACTCTTTTGGCGGGATTCCGATCATCCGCGAACGCGACAACAACAATCTCCGTGTTAATGTCTTCAATATTCTCTATTGCCTTTATAAGATTCTCTTTACAAGGCGCCAACAACTTATTGGATACCATTGAGTAGGTTACATCCAAATAATAAACACGCCTTTCTCCAGAGATATTTTGTGCATTACCATGAAAGCAGACCAGTAGCCCCAACACAAGCATGAAACTCCTTGGGTTGTTCCGCTTTTGCACGCTAGTCGATGAGGACTGAGGAGCATAATCTCTGGAGGCAAATAGGATTAAGAACAAGAGGTATGCTGCCACACAGACATCCAGAATGTTCCAAATTTCCCTGCCTAGAGGGAACTTGATGATCGGCTGGAATATGATAGCAAGAACGAAGAATATAATCATTCTCCAACCACGTCTATATAGTTTGGCAACGTAAGCAAAAAAACAAAATGCCAAGGTCGCGATAATTCTAACCAGAACATAAAAACCATATGGCATATGCAGTAGGCAAAGGAGCAAAAGTGCTGCGACAATGCCATACAAAAGGGACATGCTTTGCTTTACTGTCATGACGTGGTTATTTCAATAAGTACAAATTTAATCTTTTTAATTCAAACGCCCTATTATTAAGGTAAAAACTTTTAAAAATGGAGCATTTTTATGTAATTTTATCGCATTCAGTTCTTTTTCTTTATTTGTGTAACTTTCACGCAAATATAGAAACATTATTTCTTCCGGCAAAACATTTGCGTAAAAATCGCACAATTATTCCTTTTTCACCCTCCACAAAATGTAACTTTCATACTTATACTTCGACACCCGAAGGTCTGAAAACTCTTCTACATTGCCTTCTTTGTCGTGCCAAAAACCGTAAGAGGTGCTACCTACAAGGTAAATGGCATTGTTCACGCCCAGGTCAACGAGAGCTTGAGCAAAATCGTGGAATGATTCTGTAGATTCACTCTTTACGATGAAAATCTCGCCGGCTCGTTCACACAGGGCTTTGCGAATGGCCTTATTCTTGGGCTCGTTATCGACCAACTGACCATTGTCTACCAAGGGATATTGGCGGAAGAAATAGCCATCGGTGTCGGTTGCTTGCTCGAAGAGGGGCGAATTGTCTGCCACCCCAACCGTTATCTTCCCGTCAATAATTCCGCAATAACCTTTCTTCGAAAGTCCCCATGCGAGGGGCTCACCCTTCAGGACAAAAGCTCCTACAATCTTCTTGTTGTCCCTGCGAATGTCTGCAGCCTGGGTGGCGAGAATAATGTCTTTGTTCCGATAGTCCGGAGCTTTCAAGCAGAGCTCGGGAACTGCGTTGTGCGGGATAAAGATAGTCAGCGGTATGTCGTTGACAGTTTTCTGGATAGTTTCTGTGTAGGCAAGGCCCGTAGTGTCGGAATAATCCCCGAATGGGCTTATGACTTCAACCTCTTTCAATTTCAATACAGCCAGTGTGTCTCCACTCTCGAACAACCCCGGCTCATCCGGCTCGACGGTTCTTCTTCGCTCAAGCAGTACGATAATCGCAGCGAGCAGAATGAACGCCAGGATGGCCAGTATCCAGACAATCGGTCCTCCCGCCTTGCCCGGACGCTTGTCCTTGGGCGGCACTTCGGACCCGATCACTCGGATCTCATCGTCCTTTATATTCCATTCGTTACTCATTTTTGTGACTGTTTAATGACTGCTCCACAAGTTCCTTGAGCTTTATCAGGGCTTCCCGGGAAGCAGACAATTCTTTTCGAATTCCGCGGCAGTCGGACATAACCAGAATCTGCTTGGAAATATCGATGTGATTGATGTAGTCGATGTTGATGATTAATCCGCGGCCAAGGCGGACAAAATTGGTGATTCCGGCTCCCAGCTGCTCCACCATAAGAGCCTCTATCTGCCCGAGTTGGAGGCAGATCAGTGTCTTGCGCCCGTCCACGGTCATCACTTCG
>AUXO016167319.1_pt1 | contig 15715 bp, 14 predicted proteins | sample 768731 | NCBI WGS metagenome assembly AUXO01 (sample SAMN02715735, study PRJNA202380) | gut metagenome | biome: sheep rumen | host: Ovis aries | place: New Zealand: Palmerston North
CAGGGTACAAAAATAATCATTTTTTCGCAAATCCTCCAAATAAAGTGGGAAAAAATAGACTTTCGAAAGAATCTACTATTCGAAAAAAGCGACAAATAATGATATGTGCCTAATAATGAGGCTTGGCGGTACAAAGTTACATATTACACTTGCACTCTGCTAACACCCTGCGGATGGCTTTTGTTGCCCCCTTGCCAGGTCGATAACCATAGCTGTTGCCAACAAAGATTTTTTCATAACGTGGTTCGATGATCCCCTTTGATGGCTAATTGCACGATCTTGTCACGGATAGCTGTCATACTTATCTTCCGTTTCTCTTCCTGACTTTTTTCCTTAGCCACCTCTATCTCCAAATACGGATAAGGTTTCCAAGTTTGGTTTAACAATTCTCCTGCCAATCGTGATATTTGCCTCCGCTTGTCTTTCTCAAACTTCTGTATTGTTACCCCATCAATACCTCCCGCTGCTCCCTTCTCCCTCACAACGTTCCAAGCATTGTAAAGGGTGGTCTCTGAACAAAGTATGTCTATTTGTCTTGCCATAGATTGTTGTTAGTATCAATAACTGCCTGCAAATTTAGTAAAACTTCTCAAAACTTACAAACTTTAAAGTATAAAAAGTATTTCCTTATTCTAATGGAATGATAATAGAACACTCGAACGCCGAGTTCCCCGCTGACAACACCGCCGTGTCTTAATCCTTATTCTAATGGAATGATGATAGAACCAGACATTGAAATGTCTGTAGAGAACGCTATCAGTCTTAATCCTTATTCTAATGGAATGATGATAGAACATAAATGTGTAGAGAGTATAGAGGAGATACCTAAGTTGTCTTAATCCTTATTCTAATGGAATGATGATAGAACTTCTTTCAAGCAAGCCGCTGACCGGTCTGGCTGTGTCTTAATCCTTATTCTAATGGAATGATAATAGAACGCTTGACGAGGTGCAGAAGGCTAAGGCAGAGCAGGGTCTTAATCCTTATTCTAATGGAATGATGATAGAACCTTTACAACGATTACAAAGACCTCCCCCAGCTTGTCTTAATCCTTATTCTAATGGAATGATAATAGAACGAGGATAGTCACGGCTACGACATCAACCTTTTTGTCTTAATCCTTATTCTAATGGAATGATAATAGAACTCAGCCGCTATATTACATCTTGCCGATTGGCAAATGTCTTAATCCTTATTCTAATGGAATGATGATGGAACCAAAAATTGGCTTGCCGGAAAATAACGACAGATGATGTCTTAATCTTTATTCTAATGGAATGATGATAGAACTTGAGTTCGACATGGTCAACGGCAAGTGGGAGGTGTCTTAATCCTTATTCTAATGGAATGATGATAGAACAATATGTGGAAACCAGGTCAATTAGTAACAATCAAGTCTTAATCCTTATTCTAATGGAATGATAATAGAACCTATCAGCAGATAGTCGCAGCTCCTCAGGATTTCCGTCTTAATCCTTATTCTAATGGAATGATGATAGAACCAATGAGCTGTGGCTGTGCTGTGTGCATCCGGTGATTGTCTTAATCCTTGTTCTAATGGAATGATAATAGAACTTCTGCTCTTCGTGCCAAACTCTATTCTGCTTGTCTTAATCCTTATTCTAATGGAATGATAATAGAACCAATATTGACCCCTATGCAGAGTTTACTGAAGTGTCTTAATCCTTATTCTAATGGAATGATGATAGAACTTGATGCTGTGTGCAATGTCAGTTAATGCCCAGCGTGAGTCTTAATCCTTATTCTAATGGAATGATGATAGAACACGGAAAAATCGAGGCTAATGAAGTGGAGGAACTTCGTCTTAATCCTTATTCTAATGGAATGATGATAGAACATCATTTGGTTGAGCATCCTGAGGCTATGAATGTCTTAATCCTTATTCTAATGGAATGATGATAGAACGCGTTGAGACGGATCCCGTTGAGACGGCAAACATGGAGTCTTAATCCTTATTCTAATGGAATGATGATAGAACCGGCATCTGTTGGTGTTTATATGATGGTGATTAACATGTCTTAATCCTTATTCTAATGGAATGATGATAGAATTGTATGCGTATCAATAAGTCAAAGAACGATTTTGAATGTGGAGAGTCAAACTTGCTTGACCTCATCCGAGTGTTGATTATACACTACTTACGTAATTTTAGTTTCTGTAAAGCTTGTGATAACAGGCTCTCCAGATGTATCTTTTCCTTCTTCGCTTGCTGAACACGTTCATGATTGCTTCTGTAATCTGATGTGAATTGGGCATAATAGAATAGAAGACGGTCTGCATCAATGGAGAAAAGAGTCATCAACGATCCAACGATTCCAGTGCCAGGAGTTAAATTGAAACAAAGCTGTGCATTAGGCTCGTCTTCATGTCGAACAGCCTCATCAAGTACGGTATAGCATTCTTCAAAAAGATCGTAATCACAGGGAGTGGTGAAACAGATGTCCAATGCTTCTATTTCTTCCTTTTTGTCTGGAAATTCAATCCTGATCTTATTGTCTTTGGGGATTATTCCTCCCTCAGGGAAGAACCACCCTGTTATAATAAGCCCCAAAGAACTGATGAAGAATAGCAAGTACCAGCTATCTCTTTCATCTGAAACAGGTTTGAAAAATTCAATAACGACATCTATCCACCATGTAAAGTGAGATATGAATACCATCAAAAATGCAATACCGAGCCAAGATGGCGAAATGGTACTTGACACAAGATTCGCAAGAATGCCACTATTAGGACGCAAGTGCTTGTGTTTCCATGCCACTATAGCCAAAAGGAATGATAGCACAAAAGATATAACAATGGGCACAAACCAAAAATCACATTCAAGCTGTCGGCCCAGGATTCCCGATACTTCTCCTACTATCAGTACTAAAAGCACAATGACACTATACGTCCTACTATTCATGATCTTAGTACTCTCTAAATTGCACAAACTTAAAATCTGACACTTTCTTGCCGTCAGAAGTCATAGTGACAAGCCGCTCTGTTGTGGAAGCAAGACAGGTGATGCCTTCATTTTTCAGCGCATTGACCATGTTAAAGGTAAACGTCATCTCACCCATCACGTGGACAACCGTTTCTCCCTCCTTTATTCCCATGATGGCTTCAACGCATTCACCAACAAGTTGCAGTATATCATCCTTTGAAAAGGTTGGCTCTATGATAGGGAAGTGCAAATCAACGATTTCCCCATATTGGCGAGCAGCTTTAAGCTGCTCCTCGCTCCAAGTAGCGGATGGATGGTTTGTTAAGTTAATAAACATACACGCTTTACTATTTTATGTAAAAGTCATCAATCATGTGTAACGTTTTTCTTGCCCTAGTCATAGAGGTATAAATCCACTGATAGGTTTCTTTAGTAGGATTAAGGGTTATGTTACGTGGCACATGCACATAGACTTCTTCCCATTCGCCTCCCTGTGACTTATGACAGGTAATGGCATAGCCAAACACACAGCGTAGGGCATTAAGATAAGGGTCTTGGAACATCGCATTATAAAAAAACTTCTTCTGTTTTTGAGTGATGCCTTTTTCCTTCATCCTTATGATGAAGTCAACAAACAATGCCTGCTGCTGCCTGTTATCAAGATTCAGACGGTCTTGATAGGCGATTTCTTCAATCAACAAGGTTGAATAAGTCCTACCAGTAAACAGCTCCTTCACTTTAACCTGACGGAATGTGAGCTGGGCTCTAACAGTTACCTGTGTCGCTATCTCCTCTACCGTCACCATATCACCGTTCATGAGTCCTGTGGGCAGGTTGTTCTGGATGACCATTAACAGATCACCCACCTGAATGCGAGAACCTTCATACCCTAACTTCTGTCGAATCATGGCAGACAACTGGCTGCAAGCTTTGTTACTACGACAGATACAAACGGCACTGTTCAGTCCAGATGCTTGAACTTTTGCTACATAGTCGTTGAGCAGAGCATCAAGGTTAGAGTGCAACTGTATATCCTTGTATCTGCGGAATGGCAGGAATCCCCATAACTTCTGCAAGCCATACTTTTGACTACTCTCTGGGGCTGCATTATAAAGACGTCGAATCTGTTTGGAGGCATTAACGATACCGCAAACATTCTCTTGGCGCATGATTTCAGTAAGCTGGGCTTCCTGAGCTTCCATTCCAAAGTTCTCTTGGAAATAGTCTTTCATCAGGGCAGGAGAATAATATTGCTCGATAGGGGGCAACTGACAGGGGTCACCTACAAATATAAACTTACTACCAGGGCGTGCGTCGTACTCCAACAACTCTTTCAGGAGTCGCCCATTACCAAACTTAGCTTGGGTCACATCCTTCGTGGCGACATCAGACACCATCGATGCCTCATCGATGATATACACTGTTTCTGGAACGCTGTTCTTGTCCAGTTTAGAAGGTTCAAACACCAAGAAAAGCTGACCATCCTTATCAATCTTTGGTTCCTCTTTTTCCTCAAACTCTTTGTTGAGACCATTAAACTCATAAACCATTGAATGGATCGTGGAGGTCTGCCCATTAGCTTCCGACAAGTTGGCAAGCACCTTTGCTGCACGTCCTGTTGAGGCTAAGAGTCTATAGCGCTTTTCTTTCTCGGCAAGCGACTTGATAAGAAAGCGCATGAGGGTGGTCTTACCTGTTCCGGCATATCCTTTAAGGATAAACACCCTGTCAGTAGAATCGTTGACAAAGTCAAGAATCTGGGTCAACACATTCTCTTGGCTCCTGGTCAGTTTGATATCTGAAATGTCACTTTGTACCATATATAGGATTCAGTTATTCGTTTAATTCTGCCATATATTGATCTAACTGTTCATAAAACATACGAGTATCCTTAATGATATCTTTATATACAAAGAAGGGCATTTTTAGTTTCTTGCATTTAGAAATAACAGTAGAATATTTTTGAAACTTTTCTTCGTTTCTTTTACTTGGTTCTTTATATGTGACAAATATGCGTTTTGTTGCGATACCGCCATAGTTTTCTGCAACATCATTAAATTTGTCAACATCTGAAGGAGAATAAGCAGAAGTCTTACATTCCACAAACAAATACTTATTCTTAGTTCTAACCACGATGTCAACTTCATTGATTTCAACCTCTGTCTCAATAAGCCTAAACTTGACGTTAAGGAATATCTCACGCTGTTGCTTCCATTTGTATAACAAACGAGCTACCAGATATTCAAACCAACCTGTGTTAAACAGCAAATGCTCAATATGGGTTGAATTTAATTCAACGAAACCATAGTTCGTCAAGTCAATGGAGTAATTATCACGATTTCTCTCAATACTACTACCATCTTCTATTTTAACATAACTACCACCCGTATCATACATTTTGTTTGTAAGATTACAAAAGCTATAAGTGTTAAAATCATAAAGCTTTCTAATTTCGTCCAGACACTCATCATCACTTTCATCATATTCCTTTATGTCAATTGATGATTCAATATCAATATTATGCAAAGCACATAAATCAGTAAGACTAACGTTACTAGTGGTTGTTTCAGTTGCTTTTTCTGTTTTAAAGTCCCATATATAGCCATTCTGATCAAGATAAAAGCAAGTGGTATTCTTACGAGCATTAAACATCTGATAAAAAACGATAGACCATGTCTTTGTACCACCAGACAAATTGACACTAACTTCATCATCTGGCGATATAAACTCTTTTAACTTCTTGATGCTCTTTTTTATTTCCTTTATATCAACAGGATCAAACAAGAAAGATTTTACCTTAATTTGATCCTTACGAAGTTGAAACAACTTCGACTGAATAGTCATTGCAGCCTCTTTTGTTTTCTCCGAAAAAATCAGAAACACATTCTCAGGTGCAATATTCAACGCAGGAATGAATATGGGTAAGGTCTGTTTACCGATTAGAGCTATATGTACTTTCATTTATGATGTCATTTAAGTGGAAGAAATTGTAAAAGACGTCTATTGCTATTTTGATATTATCACGAATGACATCAGGACGATGCGGGCTTTTTCGCATTCCGTTATGATTGACATCATTTCTTTCTGTAGTTATCATCCCAAATGCGTCATACAATTCTTTTTCGTTTATAAGAGGATCCTCTATCAGCAACTTTAGTGTTGGATAATCTTCTATTTTTAACCGTATTTCGTTTTTCTTTTCTTTGGATAAATCCTTATTATTGAGGTCTGGTACAAATTTGAACGCCATATTGACAAAGCTTCTTTGCATAATATCATATATGTCCAATTGATGTCGATTACAGAAGAATGACACAATATTCTCTTGTAATATAACAGCGGCTTGCTGGTATAGCTGATGATTCCAACACCATTTCGCAGCTTCAAATCCATTCCAGAATTGTAACTTATCTGATTTCTCTTCAGCAGAGTTGAAAGATTCGAAAGCACTATTAAGTTCCTTTGCTAATGGCTTAAGAGGTTTTATAGAAGTTTCTTTCAAGTTTAACAAGTCTTTCTTTAAATTTGTTACATGTTTCCCGTCTAAGATTTCTCGTCCACGACAAATCTGAAAATCCTCAATAGTTAGTTTTAGGTTATTGGCGATACTCTCTATAAGCTTCGCATCAGCTTTATCGCCAAACCTCATGCCTTTGAAGATAGAAACTTTATATTCTTTGGCTAATTCCAAAAAACGGTCGCATTTTCCATTACGAAGATAATCCGCTGCAGCATATGTCCAGTTCTGAATAAGTGATAGAGGAAGCAAATCTACGATTGGTGCTTTATATACAGATTCCTTATCGTCTGCCTTTCCCATTTCTGAACGAGCTTCGTAGTTTCCGTATGTAATTGCCATAACCTTGATATTCTTAAGAAATTTGGAATAATTGGCAAGAACTAATACCAACATGGGCAGATACCTAAAACCATGAGTCACATCAAAGTGTAGTTCGTCGCCTGGTTGCAATTCCGCAAATACCCTATCGAATATCTCAAAGATTTCATCCTCGTTATTACCATCAGGAAGATTTTCTATTGTTTTGATGGCAAAGGGGTATTCTTTTGCTTTTATACAAGTATCAAGACCTGGCTGAATTATCTTTTCTTTAGTCCGGGGTGTCTCATGTCCATCGTCTTCCCAGTTTTTCTTTTTTGCTCCCTCTGTCAACAGTATATAAGCGATATCATCTTCCCCCCATTTCTCTATGGTCTGAAGATAGTCTAGCGTCGCTATCTGAATATAGCGAAGGTTGTCTGACATGAATTCGCCTTTAAAATAACGGCATCTGCCATAATTACTGTATCCTAAGAAAGATATAAATACTTTTCTAGCCATAACCACTACTTTTTTCTGATGAACTTCAATTCTTTTCCTTTTTTGACGAGTTCAACTTCTATGACATCACCTACCTTCAACTTGTCTTTTTTGGAATTCATATCAAGAAGTTTTGGAGCGATGTCCTTACCCTCTTTCAGTTTTGCTTTCTTAATACTACCAGAGAAGAATGTAACCACAGCTAAACATTGCGTTGGTTCAGTTTGTTGAACGATTGGAGTCAACAATTCCGAATACAATGATAAATATTCACCAAATTTATTCTTTTTGGGATTATGCTGTTTACATGTGACAAATTCCTTGAGCTCCATATATTCTAATGGCCTCTTTAACCTTTCAGCTTGCTGAGGATTAGTCATCAATAGCAGCTCTCTAATTTGTGGACTTTTCTTGTAATTGGGAATAAACCTTTCCATGTAATCGATAAATGATGTAATGTACTTATCAATATCATCTGCTTTAAAACCAATAGTATCCGTTATATTGTACTTGCATACTCCATATCCAAAAGCTTTAGCAAATCCAAGAGTATGACAACTCTGCTTTTGCAACAAGAGAGAGTAGAGTACAGCCCCTAGTTCAACGGCTTTTAGATTGTGGAAATTAATACGATAAGCGAATTCGCTTCCTGTTCCCAATGGAATCGCCGGATTTGTGTTATCTAATTGAGCTTCATCCACATCAAATTCCGTTTGATATTTTAAACGGGATGGATAAATTTTCCACCCTCTCAACCTTGCATTTTTGTCCATCATGGTGGAGAACTTTGCCTTATCATCCAGATACCCGTTCTCACCCTGTTGTACAAGATAAATAGGATAATAGGAGGGCTTGGGGGATCCCATGTAGGGGGCTATACCCTCTTCATTATCAAACGGATAAGCGTCTTCACACACTGCATGTGATATATGAATCCTTCCTTTTAAAGAGTCATCTGCCGAAGTGGTTCCAAAAATACAATCTGAAAGATCATATCTTTTATTCTGATGCTGCCCATTCAAAAAATCCTTAACACGTTGCCTATATGGCAACTTATACATGTATGAAAGTCCAATAGAACAGATCCTATTATCTTCTACCTTGAAGAATACAGGTATCTTAAGGCCTTGGTTCTTGGCTTTCACTTTCCAGTAATGCCAATCTTCAGAGTCTTTATAGATAAACTCAAAATCCTTGAACAACTCACTGTCATAATGCAGTGTGTAAATGGTTGGCCGGTCTATTTCGCTAAAGACAAATTCATAAAATTTGCCAGAAGCAGGAATATCACCTTTCCTCTCTTTCCTGTTCCCTGGCTGTCCCGTAAAAACGATCTTTCCTCTAATTGCTCCATTTTCATTAAAACGCACACCAACTCTCTGGTCAACAGCAGAGCTATTGGGATAAAGTTTGTACTCATTGAATTGATAGACCGTTGTAAAAATATCCGAAGCACATTTTCTATATTTGTATGCAGCAGTTCTGTTGGCATCCTTTATTTTTGCATCTTCCCCAAATAAAGAACAGAAATCGGTATCAAACTTCTCGTCAATTGCCTTATGGGAAATCCTATAAGGAATACCATTATCAGAAATCTCTATCTCTCCATCATTTTTGATAGTCATCCAGCCACAATGAATAGAATCATATGGAAAAGATTCACGATACTGCTTATTATTTACATCACGAATACTGTAACGTTTGTTGTCTATACGCTGCATCTTGCTGAATGATAAAATTTCCATCAAATGACGCAGTTCTCCCTTTATAGAAGTTGAAGGAATAAAATATGTTCCATCAGGAGTCTTGCTGAATGACTTGAATTCATCAGATTGATTGTCTATGCCTTGAGTATGACCATTTCTGACAAATATTGGTGTCAGCGCTTTAATATTAACGCAAATACTACCGCTGATTCCATCTGAAAACGGAATGTCCTGTGATATCATGTTTGCCCAATCAGGAAAGACTACTGTATCCGCCAGTGGCACGAAGTTAAACGGTGCTTTAATCATATTATTTCCTCCTTTTCTTTAAATCCGATAAATACATTTTTGGTTAGTTTGAGCACTGGCATGCCCATGCAGTTATCATCTTCCTTTTCCTCCCAATAACGTAGGAATTTGAGTCTCTTATCACCCATACGGTTGGAGAGATAACACTTCGATTCATTATCAGGATTGGCAAGGTCACTTTCTTCTACCTCATATATATTAATAAGGTATTTACCATCGACATATTTAATACTATACGACTTCTTCTCTTCTTTGTCATAAAGCTGACCTTCGACGACAAAGGGATTCTGGACCTCGTTTAAACATTGATCAATGGATTGATTCTCAAAAACCTGTGGCTCTTGCTGGTCACTCCACCAAAGATAGCCTTCGCACTTATTTATCTTTATCGTTTCCATAAATCTGTTCTCCGTTTCTTTTAATTGTTCCTTCAAAACATCCGTTGCCTCGGTTTACACCACCACCAAGTGGTAACATTCCAGAGCAAAGGTCTTTTAATGAATCCTCGAACGCAGTCTTAACGTCGTTGTCTTCAAAAGCATTATTATTCACTATCAATTTGAGTTCAAAAGTCTGTCCTTTGACATAAAGAGCCTCTTCACTGAAGAGTGCACCGTCAATGGCTCCACCTGTAAACCGATCTATTGAGACATGGTTCAGAATCTTGGAAGATGTTTTTGCCTCTTGGATAATGTCTGACATCAAGACATTACCACGTTGTTTATCCTTCATTTTCCCATCCAAATCCTTTTCACCTTCAGAACCGAAGACTCTCTTTACAGCCTCATTCTTCTTGCCAACAAAGTCATCTATCTTCTTTCCATCAGGTAAGGCATCCGCAAATATCTTCTTTAATTTATTATAATGGAAGGCCAAACGGTGGGATAAGGCGCCTTTGACAGATGAAGCAGGTATGAGGATCACTTTTTCGCGATCTTTTATCTTGGCTGGTATGGTACTCCAATCTACAAATGACTCACGCACAAACGTCATGTCAGCCTTGTCGTTACCAAAACCAGAGCCAAAGAGCATAAAGTCAACGGGATTCAACTTTATTATATAAGTTGTCCAACCTTCCGTCTTTGTCTTTTTAAGTTCGACAGTTTCTGCATCCTGCCACTTTTCACTCAGGGATGACGACTTCTTCAGATACCATTCTTTCTGTTTGGGATCTTCTAGGTTTATCTTCTTGTACTGACATTGACTACCAACGACCTCAATCTCACCAAAACCCGAACGGCTGCCAGAACCGATGCGGAATACGTCGGAATTCAGCGTGTTAAGCATTTCTATGAACCTGGTGTCATCATCTTTGTCAGAAAGCATTTCCATTTCAAAGCAGAATCGGGTTCCTTTCAACACAATCTCCTCATCGAACTTTCCCCCTTTTACCGTTGCTCCACGATGACCGATTTTTGCATGTTGACGGATGGGCAACTGTCGGAAGTTAGCAAGAAAATCGCTGCTGAGTTTTTCTTGAGGAATGATGCCGTCAAGGACGCTCTCATTACTATCCAGCATTTTGGCTTCTGTTATAATCAATGGGGAGCCCATTTCTTGGCTACCCATAATTAAATCTTCTTCCTCACCTAATGTATGACGTAAGAGTCCAGCTATGGTTGTGCCTGGAATAAATGGCAGGCCATTGATGTCTCTTAGCACAAGAGAATCACTCTTGATACCTTTTACTCCGCTTCCAATATTAAGCGGTGTCTTTGCCTCAATGATAATGCGGGCCAAAAAACGATATTGATTTTTCATTATTTATCCTCCTCTCTTGCTTTGCACTTCTTAGCCATCTCTGATGCCAAGTTGATCATGATACTTTGTAAATCTTCTCTTTCATGGTTTGCCATGAAATCATCAAGCCGCCCTTTCCGGTTCTGTTCCTCCCATTTATCTTTGGCTACGCCATGCGATAGGAAAGCATCAATGGCTGTGATAAGTTGTTGGCTGTCAGGAGTTATCATAGCCAGACTACGGATAGATCCCCACTGAGAGGCGAACTTTCCTTTTTTAAAATACGGGTCAAGTATCTTAACTTCATCTTGGACAATCTGATATACTGTTTGATTACTCTCAACCGTTTGTTTCTTGTTTTCCAGAAAAGCAATCAAGGGAGAGTGCGGATTGGGCGAATTAGGAGTGGGTAAAACCTTCTGTTCCTTTTCCGCCAAAGTAATCAAGGCTCTGCCTTGCTCGTTAGAATTTCCTGCCAGGAAGAACGGATTATAAATTACTTTGCCGAATCCTTCGTTCACATAAAAACCGACATACCGACTTGTCTCTGGACATGAAGCACCATTAGATTTTACAACGAATACACTACCTTTTTCTATACCACAGCGATCTGCTTCATAAGTATGTCGTTTACCATTCCAAGGGGCATATTGAAAAGTGCGTATCTGGCTCTTTGACCAGTCAATCTCACCACCATCCACTCCCAGGTCTTTAGCTGAAGGTTGGTATGTTGGCTCTCCATTCTCATCAAGGAATATCAGACGCCCATCTGCATAAACTGTTACGAAATCTGATTTCGTGTCTGGTTTTGCAGAGTTGACTTCTTGATAGTCCATTTTCTCAATAGTAACCAAGCCATATTCCGCAGAACGAGAATGGCCAATATGTCTTTTGCCACAAAGCGCTTTCACAATCTCTTCATTCCATTCGTCGCTTAGATTTGATTCCACCTCAAAAAACATAACCAGCCCTTTTGATAAAGACTCATAGCCAAACATCTGACGATCCTTGCTACGACGTTTATCACTATCATAGGCTGATTTGATGGCAAAACTCTTTTGGACATCAACAGGCTTACCTGTCTCTTTACTAAATGAGTAGAATCCCTCACGGCATTGCTTAAGTTGCTTGGCTTTAATATCTGCATGATGATGATCCGTCAGGTGAAAAATATAACACTCTGTACCAGCCGATCCTAACTTGGGATAGTACATAGAAGCAGGAACTTTCAACCCCCTGATTCCGTCAACAGAAGGATGAGCATCGCCAAAACGCACCTTGCCAGAATGGAAGAGCTCCAAGGATTCCGCAGAACCGTCTTTATACAATTTACTTGCTACTATGCCTAGGAAATTATTACCAGGTATGAAGTCAAGTGTTTTTTGGTTACCTTCACTACTTGAAGTCTGGCTTAATACAAGGTCTGACTCAAGTGTGCATTTGAATTTTAAAGTCTTTGTCATATCAAGCCTCCTTTCTTATTGAAATCTTACAACGTCCATAGCCACGATTTCTGCCTGTTCCCATTCGTTTGACATAGCGCATAGCATCTTCTAACACGTTCTCAGCTCCCTCAGGTACATTAAGAATCTCACCTTCTAACTTACAGGGAACTACTGTCTCTATTTTCCTTAAGGAATTATCTTTAGCAATACCATTTTCATCGATTCTCGTAGAAGCGAAATCCTGATAAAGATGAGAGGTAAGTTTCTTTTCAACGATATATTGATATTCCGCAGATGGTAAAGTGGCATTCCCGAAGAATGAGCAGCCCGTTTGGTGGTCTTTTTCGTCACCTGATATGCCAAAGATAGTACCAATAAGCTCATTATCAGCAAATAATATGGTTGCAGCTTCTCGAAGGAGCCCTTTCAGCGTTCTGCCAGGAACATAAGGCAGTCCATTGTTATCTTTGATGACTAATGCATCAACATCTGCTCCAGCTGCTAAGCCAGAGCCGCAATGCCAATTGGAGAAAAACTCTATTTCATATTTAATCGTTCTCATATTTTCTTATTCATTAGTTTCTTGGTTCATAATCGTATGGTAAGCAAGAACATCATAAGCAATACAGCGATTACCATCTTCGCAAGTTAAGGTCTTGATAACAGATCCTTCTGCAAAAATATCAAGCATTCTATTTTTACGCTGTTCGGCTTTGTTCTTATCTTCAATTCGGAGTGACACCCAGTTTCGAATACCTGACTTAATTCCATCACCATTATCACTACTAAGCAGTTCGCTTGCCTTGGCTAAGTCTTCGACGGTATTCTTAGAGTCCTGGGGATGGATATAATATGGACCAGCTTTGAACGAAAGACCATCTTTAGTTGTCAACTCTCTCCTTTCAATATCCTTGTAGTCAACAATAAAACTATCCTGTACCTTATGGAACATCAGACATGAAGGTGGCAAATGATTTGTTTCTGCGCCATGGATGGATTTGGTATCCTTCTTTGCCTGACCACATAAGTCCTCAGCCAACTGATAGCCATAATAGAATGGGTAGGAAGACTTGATAAAGGCTATACCTGCACAAGCAGTCAGACATTCTTTATCACCAGCAAAAACATGCTGCTCCCTAAGTATATCACCTAAATGTGCTTTTGTCTTTTCTTCAAAAGCAGATATAAAAGCATTAGCATAATCTATTGCCAAATCACCACGGATAATAACGGTCATGTCATCGCCACTAAGAACTACAGGACGAATGGGAAAAACTATTTTATCACCAAATTTGCTTTCAATCGCTTCGAATGCTTTTTGCGCAGCCTCTTTAGTCGCTATATCCAACTGCATAGAAAACTCTCTGTACACATCCTTTTGTTTGCCAACTGTCTGAATAACTTTTCCAAGTCCGTTGCCATCAGCATGAATAATTGCTATCCAATCATTTTTATCTGTAATGTCTGAGATATCGTACGCAGGCCTTTTGGTCAAGAGCTTCCCAGTCCCAAAACTTTTCTCACACAGACCTTTCATATCTCGATATGCTTCTTTCTGGATTGTGGAGTCATCTTGAAATACACCTTTCTTAATATTGGTTACTGGGAGACCTGTATTATTGGAACGCTTGATGCCAATCAGGCCAGAGGTTACATTACGAGAGGGTTTGTTACGTTGCTCTTTCAGCAATGCCTCAATGTCATCAATGGCCTTAGCGAAATCATTATCAAGTGTAACAACAGCCTGACTGATAGTGATGCCTGGGGCCATGGTCATAACTCTTTTGGGGAATGCTCGAACAACTTTTTGACAGTCCTCTACTTGATCAAAGATAAACTTAATGTTTCCTGCTGCCCGAACAACCGATTCCCCAGTTTCTACTCCAACATCTTCCAACATCTTATCGAAAGCTGTGGTGCAGATCTGCCCCACCAACTCACTGGCACCAACAATGTGTTTCAGTTCGTTGGTCTTGAAGATGAAGTCCTGGATACCTTGTACGGCAGCAGCATAAAGATACTTACTCATAATTAATTATTTAGTTATTGTTTCTTGTTAATGTTCCAAAACCTACGCTGACACTTTTACCAAGTCCAATATAGGATGGTAGATTCATGTTTACCTTGAACTCAACATCAAATGCCATCAACTTGACATTCTTGTATTTTACCACTCGTTGGTCCAAGATGTTTGTAATACTCGACTTAATCTGATGATCGACTTGATAATGAACTGAAGAGCAGAGTGACAAGAGATTGCCAATCAGCTTCTCTTCTAGAAACACCACCTTGTCTGCCAATCTCTCCAATGACTGATACTCCTTATAATTCTCAGAGTTCAAAGGAATCCAGTTACGAAGACGATATCCTCTCATCTCATCGCAGAAATCCAGATCTGTCTCAAATGTATCAATGGACTGAATCAGCATCTCCTCTTCCCTCCTGCCAATATGATATAGGAAATTGCCCAAAGAGAATAACTCATGGATAGCCTCAACACCCTCATTAACACACACGATGGCTGCTTTCTGGTGAAGACGCTTGTATTGGATACGTGGATATCTGTAAACTACGCCGTTTGCCTCATGGTTATGATATAGAATATTGTTGTGCTCAAGTGAAGCAATGACTGCGCCGCGAAATTGGGGAATCTCCGCTGCGGATATGTTGTTAGCAAACTGTAATACCAATGTCCTTATTTTAGGCATAAATAGTTATTTTGCGTCTCAAATTCAATGTAGATTGTATAAGGCTTCGCTTCTACGCTACAAAAATACGAATAATCCCGTTGAATTTATAAATGGTTGCTAATTATTTAGCAGTTTTAATATTTTTTATACGCAGAAAGTACGACTACATATACGTTGTTGAAGTTCAAGGCGATTAGATCGCTCGTGATAACATGGCATCCATCCGTATCGTTCGCTATGCCAAAAGCCTCATTTCATGATTTGTTAGAAACTATACCAGAAAATACTCCTGCGCCTTTGAGTTCTGCTCGAATTTGGTGATGGCGGCGGCGGTCTTCTGGCGGCCGATGGCGATGATCTTCTCTGATTTGTCGTAGTCAAAGCCTCCGTAGCGACTCATCTGGATGTCAATGAGCATGTCGGGATTCATCAGCTTGGTCATCAGGATGGAGTTCTGGCGGATCATCAGCGAACTGGTACGCGACAGCACCGTATAATAGTTGAATTCGAGGTTGTCGGGAATCAGCTTGTCGAGGATCTTCGCCTTCAGCGACTTGTCTTTC
>AUXO017695798.1_pt1 | contig 15704 bp, 14 predicted proteins | sample 768731 | NCBI WGS metagenome assembly AUXO01 (sample SAMN02715735, study PRJNA202380) | gut metagenome | biome: sheep rumen | host: Ovis aries | place: New Zealand: Palmerston North
TTTTTAATTTGTAGATGAATTATCTAAAGTTGGTTCAACTTCAACACCTTCTGGTTTTTCATTAAGATTAGTTTCATCTTTAATTTCACCATTTTGTGAAGCAAGTTTAACACCTTGAGCAGCTTCAAATTTTCTAATATTTCTTTCTCTAAGTAATCTTGCAGCTTCTTTTTTATTAACTGATTCTTGTCTATTTGATGTAATAAATAATGTAATTAGCACAATAATTAAACCAACTAATAAACTGAATAATGCTGTAATTAAGAAGACTTCGCCTTTTGCAAAGTTCTTCCACCAATTAACAACCCATTCACCAAATGCATCTCTAAATTGAATTAAGAAATAGAAAGGATTTTTTGTTTGGTTGCCTGTAATATTTGCTGCAATTAAATGGAGGATACCAAAAACTACGCCTGAGAAAAGGAAAATTCCTGAAATAACTAACCAGACAATTTCACCAATTTTCGCATTACGTTCTTTTCTATCTTGAGCAGTAATGAATTTCTTTTGTTTTTTCATATATACCTCCTTCCCTTTTTCTGATAAGAGTATAAGGGATTATTTGTTTTCTTCTTTCTTTTGTTGAGCTCTAGCAACGTTCATTGCTTGTTCATAACCAACGAGTTGGTTCCATAATGTGTTATATGCTTGTCTCCATAATGCTTCTCTTGGGCCAAGGACTTGGATGTAAGCATTGTGAACTTTATCAATTTCACCTTTCATACCAGAATCATTTGGTAATGGTTTTGAACCTTCCATGTAATTTAATACAGTGAAGTTATCTTCATATAATTTCTGATATTCTGTATCACCCTTATCTGAGTGTTCATTAACGAATTTTGTGTAGCCTACTAATTTCTTCATATCGTTGATAACGAAGTTTGATTGAGGTGAAGGCTGACCTTTATTTTCTTGAACTGCTTTGTTGAATTCTAAGAATGATAAATGTGTCTTATCGAAAATGATTAATGAGACAAGTACTCTATAGAATGTTTCGTCTAAAGTAACTAACTGTTTCATATCTGATACGTCTTGGCCATCACTTGTTGCTTGTTCTAAGAATCTCTTAATGACATCCATTAATGTTTCTCTTAAACCGACAACATAATCAAGAGCTTGTAAATCTTGTGCGTGGTCAACTGTTAATTTTCCATTTTCAATATGTACATATGTTGTATTATCTGAAAATAAGAAATCCATAAAGTTGTTGATATTGCCTTTGATTTGTTCACCAACTTCACCATTTTGTCTTAAGAAGTGCATTAATGGTGAGTTATCTTCCATACCATGTTTTAAAATTGCTTTTCTTCTTTCATAGAATTCTGGGCTATATTCAGTTCTGTTTTGGACATATTCAAGTGTGTCTCTAATCATTAACTGTACCTGGTAGATACCCATAATAAATCTTGTTGCGTCGTTCATAATTGTTCTCCTTTGACTACTTACAATATTTTTTTAATTCAGCGACTGACTTAACAATGGTCTTAGCTTCTTTTTTGACCTCGTCTTGTGCCTGCGCCATAACAAAGCTATTTGGAAATTCTCTAAAGCAATCAATATCATTTCCTGAATCGCCAACATATAAGACTTCATCCATCTTAATATTTTGATTTTCAATGACTCGCTTTAAAACTTCTGCTTTGTTTACCCCTTTTGGTGTGATTTCTATTGCATCGTGAGACCATGCGATATCGAAGTATTTCCCAAACTTTTCTTTCAATACTTCTGTTTCCTTTCTCGCAATTTCTCTAGGGTTATGCATATAACCATACCATGGCATAATCTTGAAGATTGTAACTTCATCATCTTCAAGCATAGATAGAGCTTTCTTTCTTCCTATAACATGTGGTTCATAGTATGCTCCTTGAAGGTTGATACCGATTATACCAACGAATCGATTGAATTTGCTTAAGCCTTCATAATCGACATACATATTTACCTTGTCAGTAAAAGACATAATTGTTTTTACTTTCTTATCATGTGCAAGGTAGTCATATAGTTCTTTTGCTTTTTGATGATCAAGTCCATGCTTTTCAATTATTTTTCCGCCATCAGAGACAAAAGCTCCATTACAACCAACGATTGTTATTTTAGAATCGTCAATTTTGCAAGCTTCTGCAACTTTATGGGATACATGGATATTACGGCCAGTAACCAAAATTAATTTTCTTCCTGATTCGACAAATTCTCTTAAAAATCTTTTATTATCGCTCTCAATTAATCTTAAGCGTCTTTTTGGATAGAAAAGAGTTCCATCTAAATCTGTTGCTATTGCTTTGATCATTATATTAATCACCGAGTATAATTATAACTAAATAAATAGATAAAATCTATTATATTTAATTTTTTTTATTTCAGGTGAAATTTATTTAGCGTAAATAAAAGCGTGGAATTTATAAATCCACGCTCTTTTTTATCAATTTTCAAAGGTTTTTATTATTTGTTAACTGACTGAATTACGCCATAGCCTCCATCAAATCTCTTATATAAAACTGAAACTTTATTATCTTCACTATCAAGATATAAATAGAATGAATGGCCTAAAGCTTCCATACGTGTAATTGCTTCTTCCATATCCATTGGTTCAAGATAAACTTCTTTAACTCTAACCATTTCATCGTTAGTTTCATCAACTTCATTTTTAATATTTTCGAAAGCGATTGATTCACCTAAACTTTCTTTATGTCTTCTATCGAGTTTTGTTTTGAGTTTTCTCATTTGACCTTCTAGTCTATCGATAGCTGTATCAAGTGCGCTGTATACGTCTTGGTCTCTTACCTCTACTCTGAAGTCCATCATCTTTGTTCCAATGGTGACTTCGATTTTTTGTTCTAAGTGGTGGGTACTTACAAGTACTCTTGCGACTACATCATCGTTAATGATGAAGTATTTATCCATTCTAGATAATTTCTTTTCGATCTCCCTTTCCATTGCGTCAGTGATTTTGACATTTTTTCCTACGATTTGACATCTCATAAATATTGTCTCCTTTCGTAATATTAGAGTGTTAGGTATTCGTATCTACCTTACACTTATATTATAAGTGTTGAAGTACTAAAAAAGGAGTCTAGCATATTAAATTTATTAGTGATATAATGAAAAAAGAGCGGCCAAGTAACCGCTTACAAATCTAAATTTTTGCATTTCAAAAGGGTGTCTATTTTAATAGGCACCCTTTAACTTACTACTTTAAGAGTTCTTTAATTTCTTCAACTTTATCTAAATATTCCCATGGACAGTCAATGTCAGGTCTTCCAAAATGACCATATTTTGCTAAATCCTCATATTTATATACAGGCTTCTTCATTGAGAACTTTTTAATGATTCTTGCAGGTCTTAAATCAAATACTTTGTGTACGACTTCAAGAATCTTTTCTTGTGAATATTTTTCTGTTCCAAATGTGTCAACTGCAATTGAAGTAGGTTCTGCTACACCAATAGCGTATGATAATTGAACTTCTGCTCTATCAGCAACACCTGCTGCTACTAAGTTTTTAGCAACATATCTTGCTGCATAAGCTGCAGATCTATCAACCTTAGAAGGGTCTTTACCTGAGAAAGCTCCTCCACCATGTCTACCAGATCCACCATATGTATCAACAATTATCTTTCTACCAGTTAAACCAGTATCACCAGCAGGTCCACCGATAACGAACTTACCTGTTGGATTAATTAAGACTCTGAAATCATCATCAAAGCCGAATGACTTAACAACAACTTTCATAATCTTTTCTGTAACGAATGATTTGAATTCATCCATGTTGATATCTTCGTCATGCTGAATTGACATAAGAACTGTATCAATATGTGGTTTTCCTGATGTGTAATCAATAGTAACCTGTGATTTCATATCAGGTCTAGCACCTTTGAATTCACCAGCTTTTCTTAAGTTAGTAGCGTATCTAACTAATTTGTGAGCCATAGTGATTGCAAGAGGCATATAGTTTTCTGTTTCAGTGCATGCATAGCCAAACATAATACCTTGGTCGCCAGCGCCCTGTTCATCTTCAGTAGCTCTAACAACACCTTGGTTAATATCTGGTGATTGAGTTTTAATAACATTGATAATTTTGCAGTTTTTGCCATTAAAGCCATATTCATCTTTATCGTAACCGATATCGAGGATTACTCTTCTTGCCACTGCTTCATAATCAACTTTTGCTTTTGTTGTGATTTCTCCACCAATAACTAATAAATCAGTTGTAGTAAAGCATTCACAAGCAACGTGTGATTCTGGATCTTGAGCTAAGCAAGCATCTAAGATAGCATCACTAATTTGATCACAGACTTTGTCTGGATGGCCTTCTGAAACTGATTCAGAAGTAAATAAAATCTTTTCTTTTGACATTCCTAATCTCCTTTTCGTGTTTATGATGGGATTGTTGGGTTATTTAGATATAGTTTTTAATGCTTGTGCTAATTGGTCTGGGCATGATGTTGGTTTAAAACCACATTTAATGCCTTCAAGTCTAGCGATAACTTCGTTAATATCCATACCTTTACATAAAGCTGCTACACCCTGAGTATTACCTGGGCATCCGCCGATAAATTTGATATTAACTACTTTATTGTCCTCATAATCAATTTCAATTTTTTGAGAACAAGTTCCTGTTGTTTTAAATGATAAATGTTCCATTATTTAACAATAGTGCCTTTAACTGCGCCGAAAGCTGCTGCAGCATTGCATTCATCTGTATCGATGTGCATTGCAAGAGCATATGAAGAAGATACTCTAACAACTGTATCACCGAAGATTGTTTCTCTACCATTGCCTGAAGAAACTAAAACACTAACGATTTGGCCATTTGTTACACCAAATTCTTCTGCATCTGCAGGAGTCATGTGGATATGTCTCTTAGCGACCATAACGCCTTCTTTTAAGACAACTTCTTTACCATTTTCTGGGTTTCTTAATGTGCAACCTGGAGTACCTGCGACATCACCTGATTCTCTAACAACACCTGGAACACCAACAGTTCTTGCATCTGTGAATGATAATTCAACTTGATCTACCTTTCTTACTGGACCAAGAATTGAACATTTTAAAACACCCTTTGGACCAACTACTTCTAATTTTTGATTTGAAGCGAATTGACCTGGCTGTGATAATTCTTTCTTAACTTCTAACTGGAAGCCTTTACCAAATAATGCTTCTAAAGTTTCCTGTGTGACGTGAATGTGACGTGCACTTGTTTCAACAATAAATTCTTTCATTTTATCCTCCTAAAGCGATTCTTTCGCCAATTATTTATTTTACTCCTAAGGAGTACCTTTTTCCATAGGTGAGTAAAATAAAACCCATCGCGTACCGATGGGCATTAAAAACTATTAAGTCCATCATTCAAGCTTTGGCACCTTACCAAGTAGGTTGCCGACGGATCACTGGGCTTGTCCCTTCCCGTTCTCTTTATGGTACTTTTCAATAATAGTTTTTGTTTATCTAATAGTCAAGAAATAAAATGATAATATTTTATACTTATTGTAATAGTACAAAAAATGTGCCAGATTTTTGTATAAATTGATAAGGAATTAAAAATCTTTATTTTTTTTTCTAAAGCGATTGAGATTATATATATTTAGTTATAAACTAAATCTCATAAATCTTAGCAAAAGGAGGTATCATAATATGTTATTTGGTAAACATGTAAACAAATACTATTTAAAGTATTTTTGGTATTTCTTCTTTGGCATCATCGCTTTAATCGCAGTTGACTATGCTCAATTACTAGTTCCAGAAGCAATTGGTAACATGGTTGATAATTTCAATATGATAGAAGGAATATCTAACTGGGAATATTTCTTAAAACCAATTCTTATGATTCTTGGAGTTGCAGTCATCATGTTTGTCGGTAGACTTGTTTGGAGACGTTGTATTTTCACTGAATCATTAAAAGTTTCTGCAGATATCCGTCGCGAGATGTTCCAAAAAGCAGAAGTACTCTCACAAAGATATTATAAGGAGAATAAGACAGGGGCAATTCTTTCTTATTTCTCAAACGACTTAGAAACAATCGAAGAAGTTTTTTCTCAAGGTGTCATCTTCTTAATTGATGGAGTTTTCCTTGGAGGTATTTCTCTAGTCAAAATGTTCTTAATTAACTGGAAGTTAACATTAATTTCCGCTATACCACTTGTGGTATTACTTGTCTCAGCATTGTTACTTGAAAAAGTAATGGATAAAAAATACACTGCTAGACAAAAAGCTTTTGAAGATATGTCAGACTTTGGTCAAGAAAACTTCACAGGTATTAGAGTTATTAAAGCTTTCTTAAAAGAAAGAAAAGAATTAAGAGAATTTGCTAAAGTTAACAAAAAGAATAAAGACGCAAATATTGCTTTCGTTAAATTCGATGCCTTCCTCAATGTTTTAATTGATTTATTAATTTATGCAGTTATCGTTTTAATTTTCTGTATCGGTGGTTATTTAATTTTTGAGTACACAAACGGTCACAATATCAACTTCACTGCAGGTGATATCATTAAGTTCATCGGTTATTTCGATGCAATCATTTGGCCAGTATTTGCAATTGCCGCAATCATCAATATGACAGCAAGGGGCAAAGCATCATTAAGACGTATCTCAACTTTACTTGATGAAGAAGTAGAAGTTCATGATTCTAATGAAGTTATTAATATTGAACAAGGTAAATTAAAAGGCGAAATTGAATTTAGAAATTTAACATTCGCTTATCCAGATGATAAAGACCATCCAATATTAAGCAACATTTCTTTCCATGTTAACGCAGGTGAAACTGTTGGTATTATTGGTAAAATTGGCTCAGGTAAATCATCATTAGTTAATATGCTCTTCCGTTTATATAATGTTGAAGAAAATACATTACTTTTAGATGGTTACGATATTATGAAATTACCAATTACTACAGTAAGAGAAAATATTGGTTACGCTCCACAAGATAACTTCCTCTTCTCAGATACTGTCGGTTCAAATATTGCTTTTGCAAACGCTCAATTATCAGAAAATGATATTTCAAAAGCTGCTCAATTCTCTGCAGTTAGAGATAATATCGAAGGCTTTGATCAGAAATATAAAACTATGATTGGTGAAAGAGGTGTAACTCTTTCAGGTGGTCAAAAACAACGTATTTCTATTTCTCGTGCGGTTGTTAAAGATCCAGCAATTCTAGTTTTAGATGACTCTGTTTCTGCAGTCGATATTAAAACAGAAGAAGAAATCTTAAATAACATTAAAAAGTTACGAGCAGGTAAAACAACTTTACTTATTGCGTCACGTGTCTCAACAGTTGAAAAACTTGATAAGGTACTTGTCTTAAATGAAGGTAAAGTTGAATACTTCGGTACTAATGAGGAATGTATGCTCCACTCTCCTACATATAAGAGAATGGTTGAATTACAAACTCTCGAGAAAGAAATGGAGGGATAGTTATGGACAACAACGAATTTGAAAATGTTGATCGTAGCATGAAAGATTCCTACATCATTAAGAGAACTTGGCAATACATTAAACCCTATTGGAAAAGATTATTACTCGCCTCAATCTTAATGATCTTGATGATTGTCTTACAGCTCGTCAATCCTCTATTTACAAAACAAATTATTGATATCATTACAATTAAATATGTAGAAGGAACTACTGATGTAATTATTCCTATGACTCAAGAAAATTTAAATTGGGTCTTCATATGGTCAGCAATCTACTTTGCATGTGTACTTGGAAATGCAGTACTCCTCTACATCAACACAATGCTTTTACAGCATTTAGGTCAAGACGTAATTTATGATTTACGTATGACAGTATTTGAACATATTGATTCATTATCAGTTAACCAATTAAATAACATTCCAGTTGGTTCTTTAGTAACTAGACTCACTTCAGATACTAACCAATTATCTGATTTATTTACTAACACAATCGTTAACTTATTAAAGAACTTCTTATTACTTGTTGGTACACTTGGCTTTATGTTCTATATGAACTGGGTTTTAGCGTTATATATATCTATATATATTCCATTAATCTTTGCAATTACATTTATCTTTAGAAAATATTTAAGAAAGAACTATAGAATTGTTAGAAAGAACTTCTCTATCATGAATGCTTTCTTAAATGAAAATATTTCTGGTATGAAGATCACTCAAATATTCAACCAAGAAAGTAGAAAGATTAATGAATTTGATAAACTCAACAAGAACATTATTGAATCAAGACAAAAAGATATCCGTATCTTCTCTGTCTTTAGACCATTAATCTCATTATTATATTTCTCTGCAGTTGCCTTAACATTCTTTGTTGGAGTTCAATACGCTTTAGCAGGAGTTATGACAATAGGTGCAGTTTATGCATTCTATCAATATGTTTCTAACATGTTCAACCCTATTCAGGAACTTGCAGATCAATTCAACTCATTACAAAGAGCCTTCACTTCATGTGAAAGATTATATACTCTTCTTGATACTAAACCAGAAGTACTTGATAGAGATGATGCAATAGAAATTGATCATTTTGAAGGTAAGATTGAATTCAAACATGTTTGGTTTGCATACAAAGATGAAAACTGGATTTTAAAAGATGTTTCATTCACTGTTGAACCAAAACAAGTAGTTGCCTTTGTCGGTGCTACTGGTGCAGGTAAAACAACAATCTTACAATTAATTGTAAGAAACTATGAAGTTCAAAAAGGTGAAATCTTAATTGATGGAATCAATGTTAAGAACATCAAGATGTCTTCTTTACATAAAGCATTTGGTCAAATGCTACAAGATGTCTTCCTCTTCTCTGGAACAATTGCTTCAAACATTGCTTTAAGAGATGAAGATATCTCTAGAGATGAAATCATTGAAGCTTCAAAATATGTTAACGCTCATGACTTCATTATGAAGCAAGAACATGGTTATGATGAAGAAGTCCAAGAAAGAGGTGAAAACTTCTCTTCAGGACAAAGACAATTATTATCTTTTGCAAGAACCATCGTTCATAAGCCACAGATTTTAATTCTTGATGAAGCTACTGCAAATATCGATACTGAAACTGAACAAGTAATTCAGCAGTCATTATTAAAGATGATGTCAATTGGTACAATGCTTATTGTTGCACATAGACTTTCCACAATTCAGCATGCAGATAACATTATTTGTTTACAACATGGTGAATTAATTGAACAAGGAAATCATCAACAATTATTAAAGAAGCATGGTTATTACTATAATCTATACAGATTACAGTACGAAGACCAAGAAAACAGTAAATAGTAATTAGGGGATGTTTAAAAACCTAAGAGGTTGAGAACATCCTCTTTTGATAGAAAAAAGAATAAAATACATGAATTTGATATGATTTAGCCAGAAAGAATGTGAAATCAGGTCATATTTTCGTATTAGAAAAGTATTTATGTCTCTTTCCTTCGACTTAAAGAAGGAGGAGAGAGATATTTTCCTAAATTACTTCAAAAATTAAACAAGCTTAGCTTGTTTAAAAACCTAATTTACAGTATAAAAAGATGGGATGTTTTAGCCTAGATTTTTCTAGGTTTCTAAACATCCCCTTTTTATTTTAATAACAAATCTCATCTTACTAATATCTTTTTATTGCATAAAAAAATCCTACCGTATTTCTACGATAGGATAATAAATTTTATTTTTCACCTTTTAAGGAAGCTTCTAAAGCACGTGCCTCGTTTTCTCCATAGAAGTGTTCAATTACTTTTAAACCAAATTCAATTGAATAATACATTGATTTACCAGTAATGAAATTACCATCTTCTACTACGCCTTTTTCTCTATGATATGTTCCTCCTAAGATTTGATTTTCAAATCCTGGATAAACTGTATAGTTTCTATTAGAGAAATATCCAAGTCTACCAATTAACATAGGTGCCGCACATATAGCAGTAACTACTTTATTATGTTCAACAAAGTATTTAATAGTAGTATTAAGACGTTCATCAAACGCTAAAATTTTAAATGAACCAGGACCGCCTGGAATAAATAACATATCAAATTGATCTAATTTATTCTCGATTTCTTCAAATGTTAAATTTGTTTCAATAGGAAATAAGCATTTACTTGTGACATTCTTTCTTCCCATCATAGAAACAACTTCAACAATTTCATCATGTCTTTTCCAAACGTCGACAGGTGAGATTAATTCAGTGTCTTCAAAATAATCGCCAACTAATACTAATATTTTCATATCTTACCTCGATTTTAAAGCTTCTAAAACAAGTTTAGATGCAATCTGTGGATTAACTTTACCCTTTGTCTTTTTCATAATCTGACCAACGATAAAGCCAACTGCTCTATCTTTACCAGCTTTGAAGTCGACAACTGCCTGAGGGAATTCATCAACTGTTGCTTCAACAATCTTCTTGATTTCATCTTCGTTAGAATCTTGTTTTAAACCAAGATCTGAAGCAATCTGTTCTGCATCTTTATTTTCTTCACACATAACTTCGAAAACTTGACGAGCCATCTTCATTGATAAAGTTCCGTTTTCAACCATGTTGATTAATTTTTCTAAGTTATCTGGTGTGACTTTGAATTTATCAAAGCTTTGGAATTTCTTATTTAAGAAAGCTGTAGCTTCACCAGTAATCCAGTTCCAGAATAATTTTGTATGTTTTGGATTAACTTTGATACATTCATCAAGATAATCTGCCATTAATAAGTTTTGGAGCATCTGATCTGCTTCTTCATCACTTAAGCCATTTGATGTATATCTTTCTTGTTTGCTTGATGCAAGTTCAGGACATGTATCAATAGCATTTTGAATGAATTCATCACTTAATCTAATTGGAAGAATATTTGGTTCTGTGAAGTATTTGTAATCAACAGCATCAGTTTTCTTTCTCATCATGATAGTTGTTTGAGTTTTTTCATCAAATCTTCTAGTTTCTTGTTCAACTGCTCCACCAGAAAGAATTAACTTAGTTTGTCTTTCAACTTCATAATCAATAGCAGTTCTAACGTTTGCAACTGAGTTTAAGTTCTTAACTTCAACTTTTGTACCAAACTTATCACTACCGAAAGGTCTAACTGAAACGTTGACATCGCAACGCATAGAACCTTCTTCCATCTTACCATCAGAAACGCCTGCGAAGACGACGATTTGTCTAATAGTTTCAACGTATTTCATTGCTTCTTCGCCAGATCTAATATTTGGACGAGAAACAATTTCAATTAATGGAGTACCTGCACGGTTATAGTCAACTAATGTAATATCATCTAAGTGAAGTTGTTTACATGTATCTTCTTCAATATGTAATCTTTCAATTTCAATAGTTTTTAATCTACCGTCAGATAATTTAACTGTTAATGAACCATTTGAACCAATAGGTCTTTTATCTTGAGTGATTTGGAAACCCTTTGGTAAGTCTGAATAGAAATAGTTCTTTCTATCAAACCATAATTCGTGATCAATAGTCATATTTAATGCATTAGAAACTCTAATAGCATTAATAACAACTTGTTTATTTAAAATTGGCATAGTGCCAGGGAACGCCATATCAAGTGGAGCGACTAATGTATTTGGTTCTTGACCAAATTTAACAGGTCCACCTGAGAAAGACTTTGAATTAGTCTTCATTTCAACGTGGATTTCAATACCGATAACTGCTTCAAAGTTCATCTTATTTTACCTCCATTGTTGAAAGGTTCTTTAAACCTAACTTCTTTTCAATTGCATAAGCAATATTTAATGTTTCTTTTTCTGTGAAGACTTTTGTCATAATGTTGCAAGCAAATGGGAAACCATTATCAAGTCCCATAGGTACAGAAATTGATGGGAAACCACCAAAGTTACCAATACCTAAATGGTTTTCAACAATGATTGTGTGAATATCAAGTCTATCTGATACATCATCTGAATTACTTGCAAATGGGTTACGAACAATACCTCCACATGGAGTTAAAATTGCATCGTACTGAGATAAGATTTCATTTGTCTTATTAACAATTAATCTTCTAACTTTTTGTGCTCTTAAGAAGAGTTCTTCTTGGTTAGCTTTGAATAATGAATATGAACCAATAACAAATCTTCTTCTGATTAATTCTGAGAAACCATTAGTTCTAGCGTTCATCATAACATCTTGATAAGAAGATGCTTCACCTACTCTTGGACCAAATTTGATACCATCGAGGTTAGCGTTATTTGATGTAGCTTCTGCACAAGAAATAATCATATATGCAGGATATACTGCTGCTAAAAGTTTTTGATCAAAGTTAACTTTTTCAACTGTTGCACCAGCTTCTTCTAAAGCTTTTTGAACTTTATCTAAGCCTTCTAAGATTACTTTATCTTTTACTGATTCATCAATTTCTTTGATACGTGCAATCTTCTTGCCTTTTAAATCACCAGTTAAGCCTTCAGTATATTTTTCTACTGGTTTAACTGAGCAAGTTGCATCATGTGCTAAATCTTCACCTGCTAAAACTTCAAGTAAAGCTGCTGAATCTTTAACTGAACGAGTAAAGTATGCAACGTGGTCAAGAGATGGTGCAAATGGGAATAAACCGTATCTTGAGATTCTTCCCCATGTTGGTTTAAAGCCAACTAGACCTGCGTATGAAGCAGGTTTTCTAACTGAGTCACCAGTATCTGAACCTAATGCAAAAGGAACAATACCTTGAGCAGTTAATGAAGCTGAACCACATGAAGATCCACCGATCTTATATGTATGAGTAGGATCATATGGGTTATATGTAATACCTTTATGACCTGTTGTACCAGTACCACCCATTGCAAGTTCATCTAATGTTGATTTTGCAATTAAGACAGCTTTTGCTTCCTTTAATTTTGTAATTACAGTTGCATCGTATACTGGAACATAATCTTTTAAAATTTCTGATGAAGCTGTTGTTAAGATATCTTTTGTTGAGAAGTTATCTTTTGCAACATATGGAATACCCCAGAATAAGTTATCTACTTCTGGTTCTACTAATGTTGCAGCAAATTCAAGTGCTTCTTTTTCACAAATTGTTTCAATAGCGTTAGTTTCTTCTTTCTTTAAAGCTTCAATAGCTTCTTTTGTGAGTTCTAATGGAGTTACTTTCTTAGAAACTAATAATTCATGTAACTCTTCTACTGTTTTTCCTAAATACATAATATTAACCTACTACCTTTGGAAGTACAATCTGACCGTCTTCGACGTCTTTTGCATTTCTTAAAGCTTCTTTCTTTGATAAAGGTGTTTCTGCAACATCTTCACGTAAATATGTTGTATAAACTGGGTATGGGAAAGTCATTGGTTCGACATCGTTAACTCCGTCGATTTCACCTAAAACTTCCATTTGTTTTGTTAGTACATCGAATTCTTTGAGTAATACGTTGTACTGGTCGTTAGACATGTCAAACATTAAATTGTTCGCACATTTCTTTAAAAGATCTAAATCGTATTTAACCATGCTTGCCTCCTTAAGCTCTTTTAATTGACACATGAGTGCCCATAAATGTCTTTTTACCAAATTCGCTGTTATCGAATTGAATAATAATTAATTGTTTATTTCCTGAAGGAATAACTGATGAAACTGTTCCTTTGCCAAATTTAGTATGTTCTGCTCTATCTCCAACTTTCCAATCAGTAACACCGTTAGAATCTGAAGCATTGAATACACTAGCTTTTGGACCAACATCTTTTTGTTGTAATCCCTTAGGTTTAAAGTAAGGATTTTTACCTTGTAAGAATGATGACTGGAATGAATCAGTCGATGAATAAGTACCAATACCTGCTTCTTTAATAAATACAGATGGTCTTAATGGACCTTGTAACATAAATGAATAATCTTGGTTAGAAGTAATGTATAACTTCTTTTTAGCACGAGTAATTGCAACATATGCTAAACGTCTTTCTTCTTCCATTCCACTTTTTGATTCACTTACGGATCTTTCACTTGGGAAAACACCTTGAGAGAATGTATAGATAAAGACATAATCATATTCTAACCCTTTTGCAGTATGTACTGTCATAAGGGATACAAAGTCACCTGAGTTAACTTCATCTTGAGAAGATTGAAGTATCGCGTTATTAACGAAATCTGAGAATTCTAGAGATGAATCTTCATTCATTGCAGTTTGTAAATCGTAGAATAAAGCATCTACGTTAGCTTTTCTATCATCGTATTTACTTTCATCATCTTCTTTTAAATAAGCATAATATCCTAAATCTAAAGTTAAGAAATCTTTAAGATGTTGTACTAAATCTTTATCGTGATTTTCAATTTCGTTTCTAATTCTTCTTATCCCCTGAACCATTGTTGCCATAGAGGCTTTTTGTTTAGGAGTTAAAGGTGAATCATTTAAGTTTTCTGAAATATAAGAATATTTAGTTTGTCCTAAAGAAACAGCAGCATCAGTAATCTTTTCTAAAGTACCTGGGCCAATACCTCTTTTTGGAACATTAATAATTCTTTCAAATGCAGTATCATCAAAATCATTAACTACTAATCTAAAGTAAGCGATGATATCTTTAATTTCTTTTCTTTGGAAGAATTTCATACCTCCATAGATTTTATATGGAATGCGGTAATTAAGTAAGACAGATTCAAGTGTACGTGATAAATAGTTTGCACGATACAAGACAGCAATATCTTTGTACTTAACTCCTTTATTCTTATGTAAATCCATAATAGTATTTACTAAACTAACTGCTTCTTCTTGAGTAGTTCTAGCGTTCATAAAGGTAATCGCTTCACCATCTCCATTAACTGGGATTAAATCTTTCTTTAATCTTTCATTATTATGAACAATCAATTTATTTGCAGCATCAAGAATCTTTTTGGTAGAACGATAATTCTTGTTTAAATAGATAGTTTGAAGTTCTGCGTTCTCGTTAATCTCTCTTAAACTCTTTTCAAGTTCAAGAATAATTCTGTTATTTGCACCTCTCCAAGTATAAATAGTTTGATCAGGATCTCCTACTACATATAAAGTTGTCTCTTTATCCATAAGTAAGCGAATTAAATTAAACTGAACATCGTTAATATCTTGGAATTCATCTACTAAGATATGTTTAATGTATTGAGTATATTTATTTCTTACTTGAGGATAAGTATCAAGAATTTCAATTGTCTTTAATAACAAGTCATCAAAGTCTAATGATTTTCTTGCATATAATATTTCTTCATATTCTTTAAAGATTTGAACGAAAGTTTTAATTTCTTGATTAGGCCATTGTCTATCTTTTAAATCTTTGTATTGTAAGCCTTCAGTTTTCTTAGAAGAAATCCAAGCAAGTACTTGTTTAATCTTAGGGTCAGATTTTGATTGTCCCCTACTTGCAAATACTTCTTTCATAATCTGTAATTGATCTTCATCATCAAGAATTGTGAAGTTCTTAGGATAATTAATTCTTTCTGCTTCAAAGCGAAGGAATCTTGCACACCATGAGTGAATAGTTCCTAAGAAGATATTTTTTGTTTTATCTGGGTCAATTTGTTTATTGACACGTTCCTTAATTTCATTTGCAGCTTTGTTTGTAAAAGTAACTGCCATAATTTGGAATGAAGGAATATGTAAATTTTCAATTAGATGAGTGATTCTATATGTTAAAACACGTGTTTTTCCAGAGCCTGCGCCTGCGACAATACGTACGTACTGAGATGATGTAGTTACACCTGCTAATTGATCTTCGTTTAATAAGTTGCTAAAATCCATTTTTTTCTATTTCCAATCGTAAAGATTATATCATAGAGAAAAAAGTCTATAAAGAAAATATATAATTTTCTTTGATTAC
>AUXO011986109.1_pt1 | contig 15699 bp, 4 predicted proteins | sample 768731 | NCBI WGS metagenome assembly AUXO01 (sample SAMN02715735, study PRJNA202380) | gut metagenome | biome: sheep rumen | host: Ovis aries | place: New Zealand: Palmerston North
ATGAGTTATGAGTCAAAATAGAACAGAATGGGTGATGCATGTCTGGGGAAAGAAAAGAGACACCCTTGAGTTGAATGATATTGAGAAGTTTCATATTGATATGTTGCGAATGTTCCAACCGCAACAGAAGAAGTTTGACAAAATTCTCATCAACATTGCTCTTGATGATATCAATGATATGAACCTTTTCAATTTCCTTAAAGGAGAGATAAGTAAGGTTCTGGTCAATGATAATGTTGAATTCAAGTATTGTCAGAATAATCCAGACCAGTGTGAGTATGTCACATTCAGACCATATGTGTTTAACAGGATTGGAGAGGATGTAAATATATTTTACAGTCATTTCAAGGGATACAATACATTCTTGAATATCAAAAGAGAATCTTATCCTATAAGAATTACAGATTTATGTGAGATGTTCTGGTCTTATATTATGTACAGGTATTCCTTGAATATATCTGATGTACAAAAACACCTTAAGGATAAATGTACCTATAGTTGGTTTGTTTTTAAAAATGACAAGGATGAATATAATATTGGATATTATGTTGATTATCATAACTGTATTCAAAATGGTGATGAAAGGTTCAAGGAATATGTTGCAGATGATTTACACAAACATTCTCCAGGTAGTTTTATGTGGTATAATATGAAGAACATTGGTAAGTCACTTGAGGATAAACCATTGATAAAATCAGTTACTACAGATTTTCTTGTAAGTAATTCCATTAAAGAAAAAATAAATTTATGCACTCATTTTTGTGAATCATATCTTATGAATTACCTGAAGGAAGATGAATGTTATTCTGTAAAAGACTTCAATGAAGAAATGCATAGGATGATTGGAACACTGTACACACAGATATATCCATCAAAGTTGATAGCAAAAGAATTTATTAAGGACTTTGAAAAGTATCTGATTGAAGGTGGATTGATTTAATGAAATATCAAATAATAAAGGGAGGAATGATCAAATGATTATTCCTCCCTTTTCCATAAATACCTTATGGACACAAACAAAAAAATAGAATTTATAAAGACCACTTCAGTTAAACTGGAGAATGGGGATGTTGAAGAGGTTTATCCAAGCGAATCCTATATTCCTGTCATTCATACACAGGATGAAAATGTAAATGGTACAACTGATGACCAGTTATATATAGGTAATGACAGGATTACTGACAAGTTCAACATTGGTGATTCTTCATTCAATACACCAACCAGGAAGGTTGGAGGTCTTGATGCATCAACCATAGGCACACTGAAAGATAAGACAGTGAGTGAAATCCTTATGGATATCCTCAGACCGGATGTTGTTGAACCAACCATAAGTTCTGTGGCAAATGTAAATATCTCTTACAGTGGTTCTACACTTATTGAAGTTGGAACAACTCTTCCTACAGAAGCAAATATCACAAATACAGTTTTCAAAGGTTCTTGGTCAGATGGAACTCCTTATGCTGGAGAGAATGAACCTATTGTACTGACAATGAACCCAGACAGTTGGGGTGAACAATCTGCTGAAGGAAAAAATACGATATCTGGAAGTGTTGTCTTTGACACTGGTGGAATACCTGTAGATAACTTTGGAACAACCTATCCCGCAAAGCAATACCAGGGTGGAACAAAGAACTCAAATGTGATTACAATAACATCTGTGTATCCTATATACATCAATGATGGTAATGACATCACCATTATGAATAAACATCTTGTTAATTACATTGATGGTGTAGAGCTGACAGTAACTATTCCGGCAGAGATTGAGACACCTTCTCCTATGAAGTTTACAGTTTATGTTCCTGAAGAGTTTACAAGATTTGTTGTAAAGAAGTATAATCCATTGACAAACCAATATGACATTGATGTTCCTATGGTTTATGTTTCAGGGGACACCAATATGTATATAAGAAAAGATAACACATACACAAATACAACAAGTACTCAATATAAAATTAATTTGAAACTATAATATATGTCAAAAACATTTAGTGGTGATATAAGATTCCCAAGTAATTTTGATGTTCAGACCACCAGGCCATTGGACATCAGATTGGTTGTTGATTCAAAAGATGATCTGACTAATGGTTCCATTGAAGCACCATACCAGGGTATGGTAGTGAATATTAAGGGAACATCAGAACTCTGGGTTTTGAAAACAGATGGTATTGCCAATTCAATGATTGCAAGTAACTGGGAACTTGTAACAGGTTCTGGTTCTGGTGATGGTTCTGGTCTTGGAAAATATTCACTTCCTGTGATGACTCCAGAAATGGTAGATGCGGCAACTGCAGATTCAGATATAGATTTTGATGGGTCAGAAGACCCCCACATACTTGTAGAATATGACCCTCTCTCAACAACCCAGGCGCAGAGTGATGTTTATATGGGTCTCATATATGATATGACCAAAGCCATCAAGGCCCTTCAGGAAGAGGTTACCAGGTTGAGAAACACCTTTGATTATGGTATTGATTCATATAAGAATACCAAGACTGCCAAGTCTGTACAGTTATATGAGATGGGAGATGATGATGAAGAAGAACCATTGTGGGCAATTGATCCGGGTGTGGGTTTATCATTGGTTCCTGACAGTTATACATTCAATACTCTTCTTGATATCAATCATAAATTTGAGATACTTGGTACTGGAACAATAGATACAAGCATTGATGGTCAACTTACATTTGATGATTGTAAGGGTGTATTTTATGATGGCAATTCATCAAATGCATCAGATGATAATCTTACATTGTATAAACTTACTGATTCTAAATTAATTACATATCTGGTTACTGATAAACCAGATATCAAGATGACATTGATTTCTTTGGATGACAAAACACAAATGAGGGAAATTGAATTTGCCCCATTGATGAATGGAAATACTGTTAATAAATATGGTTTCTGTGTTGTTATAAGTAGGAAGCAAAAGGTTAATGATGTTGAAAAGGGATTCAATTATATATATTTCTCAATCATCAATTATGAAAATGATGAGAAACTTTATGAGGGATATTTAACTGATGGAGGTTGGTTGAGTAATACAAAGGTTGAAGTATCTCAAAGATATTCAATCAAATCAATAGAGTTTGATAGACTTACACTTTCAAGAATGAAATTTTATACCAAGTTTGAAGATTTCAGTGAAGATGTAATTCCATCAGCTCCAAGTGAAGATGATTGGAAATATGAAGTGGCACATATTGCTATCAGGTCAGTTAAGGATACTGAAATGTTGAATGCTGTTGCAGAACATTTAAAAGACAATGAGTTGATTTGGAACAAGAAATCAGGTACACTTCATATCAAATCCGATGGTAAGATTTACAGAATCGGTTCAAATGCTAATCCAGATGATGATAATAATAATAATGATAATAATATGACAGATAAAGAAATTATAGCTGCCCTTGAAAAGATGGGTATTGTTGTAAATGTAAACTATAAGAAAGATGCTGAAACAGGTGAGGATACTGATGAAATAGAATCATTGAATAATTTGTCTTTGGCACCTATTGCTGATGTTACATTTATTAATCAGGATACAAACAAGAAATTCACATTCACTGTTGATCCGGAAGGTAATCTTGTAGGTAAAGATAATTCGGCACAAACTATTGAAGAATTTTTAGGAAGTGCTATAACTAACTATACCACACCTTCTGAAAATTATAAGGCAATCAGGGGATTTTCAGCAGATTATTTATTGAGGAAAGGAGGTTCGACCAATGTATTAACTGATCTCAACTCTCAAAGTGATTTGGGGAAAAAGTCTGATAGGTTGAGAATTTCTTCATTCTATGCGCCTATTGTGTCAGATGAAAGACATGGATGTACTCATTCATTTATTGAATTGGAAAACTCATCACCTGTGGATATTCCATTGACAGGAGTTTATCTTCATTTCTTCAATCCTGCTGAAAACAGTTATCATAAAGATGGGACCACCATTGTTTTGGATGAACCTGCAATCATACATCATCTTGCACTTGATGGAGTTATTAAAGCAGGAGGAACATATCTTATCAGAGGTGCAAAACATGCTGAATTTGATGATGAATCTGCATTTATCAAAGTAAGGACATATGATAAGGAATGGTATGAGAATGGTGAGTTGATTTCATTTGAGCAGAAACCAGGCAATACATCTTGGGAACAGGATGATGATACTACAGTTCCATTTGCATATAGATTTTGTTTGACATATGGTCTTGCTGATTTGAATGCAAAGAAACAGCTTGTACAAATCAATGCCTCAGAATTTACCATAGGAAGTATTACATATAGTGCGGCTGATTATCCAAATATAATTCTTGATCCGAGATTCATAGATTCTTGTTCATATTCAACTAATGCAGATATATCAAAGCAATATGGTACGGATAATCCTTGGTATGCAAAGGGAGATTCAAAGGGTATTGGTATAACCATTACTCCAAATTCAATGTTTAGGTTGATGTTTGCACTTGATCCAGCAAAGCAAGCATACAATGGATTCAATGCAAAGGATAGTTCAAGAATAAGATATAATAAAGCAACAGATATTCAGATACTTAACCTTGATAAAGAATTCATAGGATTTCCACATAGTAATGAAATAATTAAGATTGATAGATATACACCAAAGGCATCATTTGAGAATAAGAATATTATGACAGATAAATCTCAACTTGATACAGAGAAACCAAATATGGTAACCTGTTCATTTGGTGTTGATGTATATAATACAAGGTGTTTCAATTGGATTTCTTGTGGTACATTTGATGAGTATGTGTGGATTAGAAAACAAGGAGAAACTACTTGGTCTGGATTTGAATCATATAAAAAAGTATCAGCAGATGTCACAGAAAATGAAGCAGTAATGCATAGGAAAGAATATTCAATGCTTGTAAATAATACTGTGTATGCAAGAATGATAAACAGATTCCCTGGTAATGATGTACTATTTACAGCGCATAAGTGTGTTGTTGTTCTTCCAGATGCATCAACACCAACAGTATATGAATATGTAGTTGGTAGACCTGATAAGGATGGAAATCCGGATATGGAACATACAAATGAAATTTATACTTTCACGGTCTATCCAAGAACATATGAAGGAAGGTTGTATCAGATTACCGACCAGCAGGGATTTCACTGGATTGAGTATCAGGTATGGGCCGCAGCAGCAGAATATCTCAACACAAAGATTGATCAGGAGTGCGCTGCAATCAATGCGGTTGCAGGTAACACAAAGGTGTTCCCTATCCTAATGAATACAGGTGATATGACTCAATCTGGAGCACGTATTAATGAGTGGTTGGATTATTATAATGGAGGTATTAGTCTGTTCAATCATCTTGAGCAGATGAATTGTGTGGGTAACAATGACCTTTGTCCTATCAACCCAAGGGAACTCGGAACTGGTAATGATAATGACAAGTCAAGTTCACATTTCTTCCATTATTTCTATTGCTTTGATGTGAAGGATAAAGAAAGGGTGGATGCACTAGATTTAATAGGAGACCCTAACAATCAGAAAAAATTCTTCAATGGTGAATCACTTGTCGTAAAGGCACATACTGGTAAGGTAGGGACTGTGAATATTAATATTACAGAGGATAAATATATTCCATCTTTCTATTATTTCAAAACCAAGAAAGTACTTTATGTGATTGTTAATTCTGAAATTCCTGAATCAAATTGTAAATCTTGGTTTGGCCTTTGTTCAAACTTTGATGATGTTACACAATATGTAAATATATATACCGGTATTGAAAGTGTCAAGAATGGTAGATATGCAGGTAATAATGATTATTTTATACCATTGTATGAAACTATGTATGCATGGTTGAAGAGTAATAAGATTGATGAAAATTCTACCATAAGAAGGGTTGTTGTTGCAATGCATGAGATGCCATTCACAGTTATTACAAATACATCTTTGACAAATACAAATGAAGCCCAGATACCTTGTACAAGAAATCATCCTACGACTAAAGCAAGACTTGGTTCAAATGTAAATCAGTTGAACATTAATGAAAACAGGGGAATTTACTGGTGTTCAAGACTTCTTGAAGATTTCAATTGTAAACTCGTGATTGGTGGTCATAAGCACACATATGCACTTACATATCCTATTAAAGAGAAATATAACTGGACATATAATGGTGTCACTAAAGATAGTAAGGATGAATGTAAGCCAATGAGTGCAACACTTGAAGATGAGGCAGGAACAACACCTACATATGATATATCTTGGGATATTGATCTTACAACAGATGAAGTCAGGAATGAATATAAGATTACAACCACCAGGACAGGTACAAACAGTGTTTCTAATGATACCAAACTGAATAGTACAAAAACCCCATATATTCCTGAGAATCTTTATAATATGTATGGATTAAGTGTTTATAATTCAACAACCAGTTTGTTCCGTTGTTGTACACCTGTGACAGTTTCTGATACTGAAACATATAATCATTTTGTAACATATTCAATGTGTCAAGCAACTGGTTATAAGTTGAAGTCAAACAAGGAACTTCCATCTCCAAGTCAGTTGTTTTCAAAGATTATACCTAAAACAAAAACAGGAGAAAAACCATCTAATGAACAGTTGTATCCTATGTATAGTGTTCTTGCATTTAATAATGATTGTTCAGAACTTGATGTAACTATGAACCGTATAACAGGTATTCTTCTCAGTCCTGGTTCAGATTCATTTGGTCAAGATATATATGGTACTGGTGAAATGGGTATACAAACACTCTGTACAGGAACAGACATATATGGAAGCTGGAAAAACAATATAGATGAAGATAACAAATATTTACACATTAAATTTTAATTGATTTATTATGAAAATTAAGAAAGGTGACAAAATATATCCAATTATAACTGGTGATGATGTTATTATCACTAAAGGTGTAAAACATCCTGGTCAAACTGTTGATGAAGCATTCAATGAAGTTGATAATACATTGGATGAACACAAGAAGGATATAGATAAACTTAAGAGTAATATGAAGTATCTATATTCTTATGGTGGAGTTGGTGGAAACGGTAGAGGGGGATCTGGAGGTAGCCAGTCTGGAACTCCTGCATTGTTTATATCTCTCAATGGGCGTCAAGTTCAAAGTGGATCGGATAATGTTATTGTACTTAACAGTCCCGGTCAATATGTTTTGGAAGGTAGTGTGAGTAATAATGGTGGGGATACATATTATGTTGATGTTAAATATGGTCCAACACTTAACCGTACATTAAGTTTTATATTGAATGCGGATAATAGATGGAAAATCAGTCCAATCGGTATATCATTGATAAACAATGGTTCAATTCAGATAACATTTTCCAATTCAGATAGTCAGCTTTCACAAATAAGTCAAAATTATGTCGTTAATCCACATACATTTGAAACAAAATTCAAATATGAATTTAATAATGGTGAGGAGAAACAGGAAAATGAGTTTGATCAATATGAATATTTCATAGGTAATAGTTCTCAAACAAATCCATTTATTAATGTATCATTTAAAATTTCTATACCGAATGCAACAAATGTTACCATTAAATATGACATTGGTGATACAGATGGAAATGAATATTATGAATATTCATCATCTCTTGACATTACAGCCGGACATGGAACAATATCATATGGTTCAAATACGGATATTTCCAATAATCCTTTGAAAATTTATCTTGATAAACTTGTCAGAAATAATGAGAAATTTACAGATGAGGTCAATAATGGTACATATAATGTTTCGGTTACATTAACATATACAATTAATGGTAATGAGCAGAAAGAATCAACATCTTTTGATATAACATTCATTCCTAATAATCTGTATATACATGTAAAAAATTCTCAAAATCTTATATATGATACATTAGCGGATATTGAAGATGCAATTAGAAATGGAAGAAATGGTATCCCTGAAAAATATGTCAATATAGGTACATATACATCTTTTACTTGTAAGGTTTTTGAGGGACCTATGGTAGATGACCCTAACAATTATTATTTGGAATTTAATGTATATGATTATGTCAGTACTGATTCAGATGATATTCCAGATATATTTGAGATAAATGAGGATATGAGTACATTCAAGTCTGATGTGAAAGAACAGATTGAAACAACACCTCCATTCTCAATGGCATTTCAAACCAAAGGTATCAAGCGATTGGAATTCAGGACAACAGGTAAATCATCAGAAATATCATCAACAATAAAATATATATTTGTTAATGAACCAGAACATATCATTAAGAGTTGGTATCCAGAAAATAATTTTGAGCAGACTAATTTTTATTTCAGAGCAAATTTGGGTACAAATATAAACTCTGAATATTTAAGAGGTTTACACCCATTTGAGATGAGTGAAAAGGATAGACCAAAAACAATTAATGATTCTTGGTCAGAAAGTGATACCAGTAAGGCTACGACCATATTGTCTTTTGGTATACAATATAGCGCCGTTAACAAAACTGGAAATAAAATACTTGAAGCATATAGTAGCGGAAACTCAACTACACCTGCAATAACATTATATTCAGATAAATTGTTTGATGTAAATACTGGTGGTGCAACAACAAGAAAAATATGTATTCCTTCCGAAAGTAATTATAACAAATCTATTAATGAGCAATATCATCTTGTTCAGATTGTTAGACATAAGATTGGTAATTCAGTATGGGGTTCATATTTATACATAGATGGTATACTTGAATCAAGTAGAACACAAACTGACGGTAATCTGTTACGAATAAGTAAAATAGTATTCAATAATGTTAATGCTGTTTATAATCTTATTGATTTACAGTATGTAAAATTGAATGTTCCAAATCAATCCAACCGGAATTTAACTATTGATGAACTTATATTCCAATATTATTTGGCATATAAAGATATTATGAATGTGGGTACAGTATCTGAAGAAGAACAAATAATATATAATAATATGTCATCCATCAGGTTTGATGGAACAAATGTTATAGTTAACTATGATCTTTTAAGATCCATCTCCCCCAAAATGTCAATACCTACAATGATGATGGAATATGTACCTAAACAAAATGATGATGGTACATATAATGATGAAGACATTCAGTATATGATTAGAGATTTGTTCAGAGGGTATGGTACTGCTTCAACCGTATTTGAACCGAAAAAAATAAATTTGTATTGGTGTAATGGCTCAAGTACCCAGTCAGATTTAGAACAGATACTAATACCTTCAATAACAGATGATTCTATAACTTATACTGGTTCTTGGATGGTAGGCTTACAGGGTACATCTACAATGAGAAATAGAATTAAGAATTTTTCTCTTATATTGAGTACCGAAAATGTTGGAGGTGATAAAAAACTTTTGATGTCTCCTAATTATGATTCCAATGATAGTACTACATTTTTACCAGAAGATATATGGACATTAAAAGCAGATATTGCCGACTCTGCTCATGCAAATAACACATCTGTGGGTAAATTTGTGAATCGTGTTTGTACAAAATTCAGTAGTAGTAATGGATTCGGCGGCAATGGTGTTGATGGTGTTCAGGAAATCTTACCATATATTAAAAACACTCTTGAAGGTTTTCCTATTTTGATGTATTTCAAGATTGGAAATGACGTATATTATCTTGGTGTTTATAACTTTAATATGGGTCGTAATTCATATTATAATCTTGGTTATTATTTGGCGGAAGATACGGTATCAATGGTCCGAAATATACAATCATCCGGGCAAGACCATTCTACATTCAAATATTCTTTAGGTAGTGCAGATATTCCAGAAACATTGGCAATCGGTGAAATTCAAGATAATCATCCAGAATATGATTTTCATCAATATCAGGAAAACATTTTATTTGGCCGTAGTGGTTCAATGTTTGGATTAGATGAAAAAATAACAGGTAAAGGTGAGTATAAAGAATCTGCAAAAGGTACATTAAGTAGATTTGTTAAATCTGTTGCCAGGGCCGGAGCATATTGTTTTGCAACAATGGGTAAAACACCAATACCAGGTAAAAAGGATGTTGAATTTGGAGATGATACGAGTTCTTTGGATTGTATAAATAGATATTCATATTCATCGGAAATTGATGGTAATGGTAATACTATATTTAAAGAGTATGTCCCAGATATAAGTTGGCAGTTTAGTTTTGAAGATGGTGTCAATAAATGGTATAATCCTGAAGATCCTAACATTCCTGTATCAATAAAACAAAATCTTATTACATTCAATGATGTAAAGGGTGATGTTAACAATTTGCTACAGTGTATATCTGATACCAATGCACAAGATGAACCACAGGATTATTATCTTGATTTTACATCAGCAGCAGAATATTATACCATTTGTATGGCATTTGGTCTTGTTGACTCGGTATTGAAAAATATGAATATCAAGTCATGGGATGGAAATAAGTGCTATATTGCATTCTATGATATGGACTGTGCGCTTGGAGAAAATAACCAGGGTGGTGAAGATGTAACATATTTGGCGGCATCTGATTATTGGTATTCTTCAAATGATAATGGATATGTTGAACCAGTAAAGATACATTATGATTATTGGGATGATAACAGTATTCTTGGTAAAGGATTTGATTATCCATCAAGTTATCTTTTTGCCGTTGCAAAATATGCACAGGCAATGGCAGGTAAGACCTTGACAAGATATCCACAACAATTCTGGGCAGAATTGAGAGCAAATGATAGCGATCCTGAAAATCCTGCAAAGGCTGCATTAAAAAATGCAGATGTATTCATTGATAAATATTTTTCATCAGGTATAGGTAAAATACCTACATATCTTGCATCATTGAATTATCAAGTTAAATATTTGTACTATGGTAAAGTTACTGATGCCGATGGCAATGAGAGTACAGAGAGCAGATATCTTGCAAATGCCAGTGCATTTAATGGGTCTCGTTTGGAAAAAGCAAGAGAATGGTTAAGAAACAGACTTCATTTCTTGGATTTTATGTTTAACTTACAGGGTAGTCCTATTAGTATTGGCGGTGGTTATACAATGCCATTAGCAAATCCATCATCAAGGGATAATGCAAAATTAAATCCTGATGTCATTATATTATCAGATGCTTTTACCAGTACTACTCAGAATTCAGCAATTATGAAACTTGATTCTCAACAGGTACAAGTTGAAGCACCATTGAATACTCCATTTATTATTGCCAGGGGTAGTAAAGAACCACAAATGTTTTTATTGACAGCTGGTCCTGGGCAATATAATAATATTGGTATAACTACGACAAAAACAGAATCAATTAAATTTTATGGTTCAAAAGAGTTTATAAATGTTGATAAGATTGAAGCACTTTTAACATCATATAATTCTATTGAATCAGATCATATAGAAGAAATAAAATATGGAGGATTGGGTTTCCCTATATCGACCAGTGGTTTAACTGTGATATCATCATCTGTTAAATATATAAAATTGGATATACCGACACTTTCAGGTGAATTGGTCATTGATACATCTGGTGAACTTAATGGTCAGGCTTTGACAAAATTGGATGTTTCTGGTTCAGGTCTTATTGGAAATTGGACAAATTTAAAGAGTCTTAAAGAAATAAATATCTCTTCAGTTAACAGTGAAGGTGGAGATATATATATTGCCGAATGTCCAATAACAGGAGGTAATGATTGTATTATTTCAGGTAAAGATTCAGATAATCTTACCACATTGAGAACACTAACAATGTCAGGTATATCTGGAGATTATAAATTAAATAATACTGCTATAGAAAAAATATCATTTACTACAATTAAAGGCACAGATGCAACTTTTGAAATCAAAGGTGATGTAAGATTAAAAGAGTTGAGACTTACCGGATTTAAGTCTGTAAAGATAACTGATTGTCCAAATTTGGAGAAACTGTATATTGAAGAACATCCAGATACTCCATCTTGTGAGAGTATTATTATTGATATACCTGAATACACAAAACCAGATGGTACTGCACAAGATTATTTGACAATGTTTAATTCAGAAACAGATGTAAATGGTATATTCGACTTTACTAAATATACAAAACTTAAAACACTTGGACTTTCCGGATGTAAACCAGTCGTAGTAATAAAGATTCCTAACCATAAGGTTTCAATTGTTACATTCAGGGAGAATAAAAATCTTGAGTTTATTGATACAACAGGATATAATTCTTGTATTGAACTTACCCAGGAGGGTACATTTTATAACTGTCCTTGTTATGGAATGAGACAGAGTTGGAGTGCTGATACCACAGATAATGAGAAGTATATTACAGACGTTGAAGGAACAGACAAGATGAAATATACACATATGTGCATTAGACCAAAAATCAGTGCGGATGATGAAACATATTGTAAAACTCTTGCACAAACATTCAGTATACCTAATGGAGGAGAATCGAAATATCTAACAAAAACAAAATATACTAATGAATGGGGACAGCAAGTAAACAACAAAAAGATAGATATGGCTGCGGCAACATGGTTTATAAACACTGTTGTTGGTACTGTAATACTTGATGATGCATATATTGGTGATTCTACATATATTGGTGATGGAACTAATATAGGAGGTATTCCTAATGAAATGGGTAAGATTTATGATACCATTAATGGCCATGATTATGGAGATGATTGTACTGCAAATATAGAATCTTTACAAGGATGTTTTTATAATCAAAAGGGTATATTTTATAATGGAGGAAACTTTACTGTTCCAGATTTGTCAGATTATAAGAGTTTGACAAACATATCAACAATGTATAAAGGAACAGATGTAAATTTCATTTCATCTGCATTGTTGAGTCTTCCTCCTGAACTCAATACAAATACGGAACATACTATAAAATGGGATGAATTTGTTGGAAATAGTTTTGAAATAAATGTTTCAGAGGATGCATTTAAAAATGTATCATATCGTATAACCGGATTAACATCTTGGATATTTACAATATATAGTTCTAATCCTAATAATATATCTACCCCTTTGGAAACGGCAGAAGATAATATGTTCAAGATTGAGAGAATGCTGTGTCCAAAAAACACCAATGGAGAATTATATTATGTATTGGAAAATGATGAATGGATAACAAATGGTGAATTTGTTCCATTCAACAGACTTGAAGCATTCCAGTCATTCTCAATAAATTCTTCCCAGTGGATTGATTATACAAGATTGTTTGAATTCTGTCCAAATGTAAAAATCTTGAATGGTTTCTTGAATACTGATTTATCAAAGGCGAATATAAGTGGAATATTGAAACCAAATGGTGGAACAGTGAAACTCAATAACCTTGAATCAATACAGGAATCATTTAATCATACAGGTAATATTGATTCACTTACTTCAATTGATTTATATGAATTCTTTGATTGGGAGAATGAAGCTATATATGATAAAATTTATTATCTATTCACATCTTCACAAAGAGATAGTATAGGATTCAGTATTAAGAAGCATATTAGTAATGAAAATTTCAGGACTATAATTGGACTACTTCATAATTATAAGAACATACACAGTTTGATGAATTTGTTCAGTTATTGTACAATTGAAGATTATGATGGCTTTGAAATCAAATTGGAAGATGATATGAATGATGTGTCAAATATAAATGCATTATTCTTCAAATGTAAAAGTTCAAATGATAGACCATTGAAGATAAGGCGTTCATTTTTTGAACATCTCAAAAATGTTGTAAATATGGCAAATACATTCTATGGTGTTTATTTTGACCATATACCATCATATGACTTCTTCTGTAAATATACAACTGTTGTACCTCAAAACCCAAATGTTAAAGTTAAGGTTAAAGGAGTGATACCAACAAGTAACAATGCATATTTGACAACTATCAGTTATGGTTCAAATTTGATAGCAGATATGAGTAATTGTTTCTGTGATGCAAAATTTATTGGTTGTAGATGCTGGTTTGATATTAATGATATTGTTGATGATGAAAATCATACAAATGAATATTACAAACCTTCTTCAGAGGTTGTTACATATAATGGAGATAATACATATACAACATATTATAAGCGAGAAAATGGAATTGATGTTGAATATAAGGTTACAAATTATGCCTTAACAGATACAATCAATAACTTTACAAATTATGTTGATATAAATTATCTACAACAGTCAACCAGTACAGATTCAATAATTGGAATTAATAATCATGACATTAATGTAGATTTGAGAGAATTCAATAATAATGAAGAAAGTCCATTTAATAGGGAACTTATATCTGATATGGGATTTTCTCCAACATATTGCTGTTTACCTCCTGATATTTTTTATGCTTGTAAACTTGACTGTAGTTTAAAAAATGTTTTTGCAAATACAAATATTATTGGAATACTTCCACAGCATTTGTTGAAAAATTGTTATAACGGTAATCTTAATAATATGTTTAAGAATACTAATATTCTTCCTAATCTTCTTTATCATTATGATATACAGTGTAATCAGGAGTTTATTAATAATCTTAATGATGAAACACTAAAGCAAAGTTGTATAAATAAGCGACAGGAATATCTTGATATAATTACAGAAAAAGATTCATCAGGAAATTATATAATTCCTATTGATGAAGATACCATTAATATAAAACAGGATGTTACTGACATAGATTATACCCTTGTTGGTGATATACCTACTGATTTGGATTCATCAGATGCAATAGTATTATTTAGGAATAGTAATGGTGAATTAAGAAGAAGACGTCCAATTGCAACAGGTACAGAAGATCCAAATGGAGAATATAGTAAGAGTATATTTGTTTATGTACCTCAAGGATATTCACAGAACCTATCTCTTGATGAAGCATTTACATTCAGATATAATTTACCTAAACAAGTTAATTTGAGACGCAATGTTTTGATTAATGATTATGGTATAACTTGGCCAGCCGGAAATAATTTTAATAGTGATTATTCTCCTGAAAACAAACCTTGGCTTTGGCCTCATTATACACAATACTTCTTTATGGTTAATGAAAGTATATTATGGGAAAGAGTACAATCTATGATATCACCATTTATATCTGATAATCAAGATATTAGTTTTGAAACAGGTAATAATAGAGTTTTTTCAACTAGTAATCCTCGTTATGATAATGTTTGGTGGTATAATTCATATGTTTATGTAAATAAAGGCTTATGGCATAGTTATACTAATGGTATAATGAATATATTCCTGAATCTTTGTGGTAACAGAGATATTAGGACTGGAATGATAACTGATAATGGTTGTTATACACCAAATATTAATATAAGACTTACTTCATTTATTTCAGGATCATTGGTTGCATTTTTAAATGGTAGAATATTTGATAGTTCTTTCAATGCCGGTAAATTTACATCAAATGGTTCCCCAATAGTCAATTATGATATTGGTGTTTCAAGAAATATAATTTTCCCTCAATTATATGCTATCAATGGAAGTATAACTAATGTTCAAAAAACATTTATCAGTTTTGGTACAAGTGATACAACTTTATTTTATCCATTTATGTTTCCACAGAATTTAGACAATTATAGAAGATTATATGAGATAGATCCAATGCTTCAAGAAGGTTCTAAATATAAATTGGATTAAACAGAAAAACCCAGGAGTCAATCTCCTGGGTTTTTTACATCTTCAGTTTCTTCACCTCATAAGGGAATCCCTGACTCTCATA
>AUXO015564145.1_pt1 | contig 15697 bp, 17 predicted proteins | sample 768731 | NCBI WGS metagenome assembly AUXO01 (sample SAMN02715735, study PRJNA202380) | gut metagenome | biome: sheep rumen | host: Ovis aries | place: New Zealand: Palmerston North
GGCAGACCTAAGACTATGAGGAGCGCTGCTTCAGAAGCTGCCACTTCCAGCATGCTTATGACTACCATGTATGCTGTCACCCCGCTTGCAGCATCTGCAAGAAGGAAAGGCATATATCCTCCGACGATTATCCCGTTTACAAGGATAGGAGGTATTATGCCCAGGAATCTCTTTTTCTTAGCTATTGCATAGGACAGGAATCCTGCAATGAGAGTTGCAAGCGTTCCAAAGATGATATCTATGGGACCAAGATTTCCGGGGTTAAAGAGATTTGCCAGGAAGCATCCTAATGTAACACCCGGCACAAAACCTACGGAGAATGCGGGGAGCACCGACATAACCTCAGCCAGTCTTACCTGCAGCGGCCCGTATGCAAACTGCGCAAAGGGGAGCGTGAGCACCACATAAAGAGCAGCTATGATCCCGTTTATAACAACAAATAGTATTCTTTTTCTGTTCTTGGATCTTGTATCCATATTTTCTCTTCTATTACATATACTGGCCAATTGAAGCCCTGACGGCGTCATTTATTACCGCAAGCTTAAGGCTCTTGTCCCAGTTCATCTCAGGACACTGGATAAGACCCTTTGTTACAGCATCTCTGCAGGCTTCGATCTCATAGATATAAGAATCATCTATAGACTTTTCTGCCTCTATTTCTTCTATCACCTGATCGTCTTTTGTAAGCAGAGCTATCTTACGGTAGTTGTTGATATTCGTGATCTTGATCTTGCCTTCCTCGCCTATAACGGAACCGTCCTTTGTTGTATCGGCGCCCATGGTAACGAAGAAATCTGCAATAATGGAGCCGTCACCTGATTCAAGAATATAGGAAGTCTCCTTGTCACATCCCGTTGACAGTCTCTTGGAATAAACGTGAGTTGCCTTGATGTCTGTTCCGATTATGGATATGGCAAGATTAGAAGGATAAACGCCAAGATCAAGATATGCACCGCCACCCAAGACGGGGTCGTTGAGTCTCGGAACCTCAGTAAGATCGTATCCGAGATCACCTGTAATATACTTAACCTGTCCTATCCTGCCCTCGCGGATCCATTCCAGCATCTTGAGATGCAAAGGCATAAAGGAGGACCACATAGCTTCGCAGACAAAGAGATTTCTGTTCTTGGCCTCGCAGAATATGCTCCTGGCCTCGCCTTCGTTCATGGCAAGGGGCTTCTCGATAAGGACATTCTTATACTCCTTTATACAGAGGATCGCATGTTCATAGTGGTATGAATTGGGAGTTGCAATGTAGATAAGATCGATATCCTTAGCTGCTGCAAGCTTCTCGTAGCCTGAATAGACCTTGGCATCCGGACAGAAGCTCTCTGCAAACTTCTTGGCTCTTGATCTCTGCCTTGCAGCTACTCCTGCAACCTGACATCCTTCTGTCTTGGATATGGCCTGAGCCATCTTTGCTGCTATCTTACCGCAACCTAATATCCCGATATTAAACATCTGCTGACCTCACTATATGTTTACTACTATTAATATACTTGTTCGTGCTCTTATGTCTACCCCTGAGCCTGAACGGCGGTCATTGCCACCGTATTTACGATATCTTCCACAGAGCATCCGCGGGACAGATCATTGCAGGGCCGGTTAAGTCCCTGGAGCACTGCGAAGCAATCGGCGCCTCCGATCCTCTGGGTGATCTTGTATCCGATATTGCCGGCTTGCAGATCCGGGAAGATAAGTACATTGGCCCTTCCGGCAACGGGACTGCCCGGAGCTTTACTCTTGCCGATCTCGGGGACAATAGCGCAGTCAAACTGCATCTCGCCGTCAACCAGCAGGTCAGGTGCGATCTCCTTTGCGATCCTGGTGGCAGAGGTGACCTTATCTACCAGAGCATGCTTGGCGCTGCCCTTGCTGGAGAAGGAAAGCATTGCAACTCTGGGCTCATCAAATCCGCAGAGCTTTCTTGCGGTATCAGCTGCAGCAACAGCGATATATGCCAATTCCTCAGCTGTGGGATCAGGCATTACCACACAGTCTGCATATACCAGAAGTCCGTTCTCGCCGATATCCTTATTGGGGCAGTCCATAAGGAAGGATGAGGATACTATCTTCATCTCCGGCTTTGTCTTGATTATCTGGAGTGCGGGTCTTAGCATATCGCCTGTGGTGTGAACCGCTCCCGATACAAGCCCGTCAGAATCTCCGGTCTTGACCATCATGATGCCGAAATACATAGGGTCTCTTACAAGCTCATCTGCCTTTTCGCGGGTAACGCCCTTTGCTTTACGCAGCTCGTATAAGAGCTCTGCATATTGGGAAAGCTTGGGACTGGTGGCAGGATCTATTATCTCTATGCCCTCTATATCGCAGGGGATCCCTTCTGCAGTCTCACGGATCTTTACGGGATCGCCTAACAGGACAGGTCTTGCAAGCCCTTCCTTCATGAGGATGGATGCTGCCTCAACGGTCCTTACTTCATCGCCTTCAGGAAGAACGATGCTCTTAACATCTGATCTTGCCTTGGCTTTAACAATGTCTATCATGCTCATATGTATACTCCCTTTCAGAGGTCTATGCCTTCGAATCCTTCCCAGACGTTTTTGCCTGAATACTTAAGAGGTGTCTTCTCGCCTCTTAATACTCCGAGAGCCGGTAGTGCCAGAGCCTCCTGCTCCATCTCTCCGGGATATACGCTGATGGGAGCGATAAATCCGCATCTTTCCGTTATACCCTGAAGGATGTCGTCAAATCTCATAAGTCCGCCCGTAAGCAGGATCCCATCGACCTTGCCGCAGAGCACGCAGCTCATACTGCCTATCATCTTGCAGATCTGATAGATCATAGTATTCCATACGAGAGTAGCCTTGGGGTCTTTCTTATCAACCAGCTCATGTATAGTATCCGCATTTGCAGTCCCGAAGAGATCTACAAAGCCGCCAGCCCTTGAGCATCTGACCCTGACATCTTCTATAGAGTGCTCCTCAATGTAGTCCAGGAGTGAGAGGACAGGAACAGAGCCTATCCTTGTGGGAGTAAATGCACCCTCGCCGTCAGCTCCCATATTACCGTCTATCATCTTGCCGCCCTGATGAGCGCTTACCGTGATACCACCGTCTATATGGGCGACGATAAAATTGCAGTCTTCATATCTGCGGCCGATACTCTTTGCGTGGAACTCGGCAACGGCCTTCTGGTTAAGAACATGGGAGTGGGAGACCCTGTATATTCCCTTGATGCCGGTAAGCCTTGCGTAGTCGCAGTATTCATCAACGTTTGTAGGATTAAGAGTATATGCAGGCTTGTTATACTCTTTTGCAAATCTGTAAGCCAGCATTACGCCCAGCTTGGCAGGATGCTCAGATCCACCCACTGCATTTACCGTATCTTCGTAGAGCTTATCGTCTATTTCTGTAATGCCTCCCGGCTGGGTGCAGGCGCTGCCGCCCCTTCCCACAAAACAGTCTATCTCCTCGGGAGATACATTCTCCTCCTTGAGCATATCCATAATGACCCCGTATCTGAAGTCTTCCTGCAGGTTTACATGAGGGAACTTAAGGAGCTCGTCCGCATCATGGAAAAGGCTGTGCTCAAATACAGACTCCTCATCTTCAAAAAGGCTCACCTTGGTAGATGTGGAGCCCGGGTTAATGATAAGTAACTTAAACATATATTTTCCTCTTTCTTAAGATTCACTGTCCTAAAAGGCTCATCAGGAATACCATTCCTGCCACGAGCCAGAAGCTTAATACGATTATGGTAATACCTATCCAGATATACTTAAAGATCTTGCCGGCCTTCTTGCCTGCGATCTTGGCGTCAGACATGGCGAGCTGACCCCTGGTCATCTTGGTGCGGTTCTGGGCATCGGCACGGTAAAGATAGTATCCGCACTTGGAACAGATAGTGCGTCCGTTATTCTCGGTATTACATCTGGGGCAAATCATAAAAAACCTCCGCGCACAATTATATCACGCATCAGAATCCAAAGAAATCAGCTTTCTTCCGGGCCATTTCTTCAAATCTTGCGATATAACCCAGGGCATCCTTGATCGTAGAGCACCGCTCCACTCTCCTCTTGGAATCAGGGCCTTCCTGCCTGAAGCACCTCTTGCTGGAAGAACCTGCACCGAATGACAACACATCCCTGTAGTCGGTCATCATGGCAACATTATAGAGGCAGCCTGTATCTCCTTTGGCAAAGCCCGTATTCTCAAGCCCCTTCTCGGTGTCCTTCTGGCGATACATATAATACGGATGATATCCAGCTTTGTGCAGGAGCCCATATGCCTCCTGCAGGGCTTCGTCAATGCCCTTGCGCTCGCCTCCCCTGTCCATTACTTCAGCCTTGCTGATATTGGCTCTCCTCTTCTTATAGAGGGTATGAATGGTAATGTTCTTAGGATCTAATCCTATGAGGCTTCTTACTGAGGACAATAGGTCTTCCGGCGTTTCTCCCGGAAGCCCTGCTATAAGGTCCATGTTTATTACGCTAAATCCCATATCGGAAGCTTTGCCATACCAGTATCTTATGTCGTCAGCAGTATGTTTGCGGTTAAGCCTTACAAGAGTAGCCGAATTCATGGTCTGGGGATTGATGCAGATCCTGTTTATCCCATGAGATCGCATTACTTCCAGTTTATAGTCAGTCAGAGTGTCCGGCCTTCCGGCTTCTACCGTGATCTCCGTGCCCTTAGCTAATCTAAACGAGCTCATAACGCAGTCTAAAAGAGATGCGAACTCCTTATCTTCAAGGACTGTAGGCGTGCCTCCTCCGATATAAAGAGAAGCGATACTGCGGTTTATACGGGGCGATAAGAGCCTGATCTCCTTTTCCAGGGCCTGCTCGTAATATGCAAGCCTGTCCATGTGCTTTGTTATATCCTCGGATATAAAGGAGCAATAGGTGCAGCGCGAGGGGCAGAAGGGGATCCCCACATAGATGCTGATATCTTCTTCGGGTATCAGATCTAAAAGGCGCATCTCTTCTTTTGCCGTCTCCATAGCAAGATGTGCCTTATCAGGCCTGACGTAATAGTCCCTGATAAGGACCTCCTCGGAATCTGCTTCCATTGCAACAAGAGTCGGCCTTATACCTGTAAGGCATCCCCAGGCGGCCTCCCTGCCGGTTATATCCTTCATCGCAAGATACAAAGAACGCTTGATCTCACGCCCGGGCTCTAAGGGAGTCCCTAGAGGCTTATAGACCCTGCCGTCATCTGTCCTGCATATGGACGATCCGTCCTCTTGAAGTATGCTCTCTATCCTGATGTCAGGTCCTGCAGGACATAGGATCTCGCAGGATTCCTTATCCTCCACCGACCCGTCAAACCAGAGCCTTATAACATCAGTAAGGCCGTAATATTTATCGTGCCCTGTGAGATGAACCTTAAGCATCCGTATCCTCCACATACCGTTTGTAGAAGTCCACATAGACGCTGTAGGGCACTTCGTATGTATCGGTGCCGCCCTCCTGGCCGTTAGCCTCAAGGAAAGCATTGTTTGCGTCTTCGCCAAGCTCCATCAGGTCTATCCCGAAGATATCCAGGATAGCAGCAGTCTCCTCTTCTATCCCGTCCCAGTATCTTGAGCCTGCCCTGATGTCTGCATATACATCAGCTATAGCAGGGTCAGTAGAATAGGGATAGAGAGCCCTGTTCTCACTTGCCGCATAATCAGATACGATGGGATAGAGGCTCCAGAACATGGCGTAGTATCCTGCGTATCTGAAATCAGGTCTTGAGGACCTGATGCAGCAGACCGCTGCCAGGAGATTGCAATCCGTTTCTCTTGCAAAACCCTTGGCATGCAGTATCTCATGGCAGATAGTGATGGGAAACTCCGTTATATCCATGTAATCTGTATTTATATTAGCCTCCCCCAGGAAGGGCGTATACATTCCGGTTACCCCCACCATGCTCCAGTAGTGGCTCAGGGCTACGGGCTTGGCTCTTATTATGGTATTGCTCATCTTGATGTCATATCTGCCTAAGACATCGTTTATCAGCATGTTGGCATAGGATACATTATTCTCAAAGGAGTTATTCATATGGGCTACTCCGGAGTAATCCTCCCCCAGCTCAGCTCTTGCAGAAAGCATGCCAAGGTAAGCCCAGTTAAGTGTATTCTCGTAGTCTTCGTAACTGTAATCCCCACCATAGAGCTTAAGGAGCTGCCTTGCAGGGTATCTCCTGTAATTTACTCCGTGCATGAGCCCGTATATTGCGCCCAGGATTATCCCGGCGATCAATACTACTCTTGTAACCTTATACAGGTATTCCTTAGCGCCCTTTGTCATGAGCTTCTTGATGAGGATTACCAAAAATACTATGGCAAGTATAAAGGCCAAAGGCGCGCCCACGATAACGCATGTTTCAGTTACAGATATCTGAACACATTCGGTTATAAGATTGGCAGGCATTGCGATAATGCCGAATATCCTGCCTGAATAGATCTCGGCAAGCTCCGGCGCTATAAACTTAGGCAGTATCAGAACAGCTATAAATAAGATCAGGAGCAATACTATGACTGCCGTATGTAACAGGGCTTTTCCCTTCTTCTTATTAAGGATCTTCATCTTATGTCCTGCCAAGGAGCATGAATATCACATATAAGATCCCGTACATAAGGGGCTGGTGTACGATATATATGATCAAGGAGTGTCTCCCTATAAATTCTATCGGCCGCATTATGTTTTTTGCCAGTAACGAACTGGTCTTAAAGACTGACTTTCTGTCTGAATAGCAGAGCCTTCCAACCAGAGCGCCAAAGAGGAATATCCCGATATGAGGAACAAGAGGCATATAATCTGCCATTGAGGGCGTATTGTGTATGGCAAAGCCAATGGGGAGAAAGAGCAGATTGTCCGTAGAATAATCCATATTCCACAGATCAGAGCCCACTAGAGCGATATATGCGGCAATAAGGGCCATTATGACATTGGTGACCCGGGGATCTATCTTACACTTCTTCTCTATAAATTCGATAAGCGCGTAGACTAATATGCTTATCGCAAGAACTGCGAATACATTAAAGATTATAAGGCAGTCTATCCCGGCAAATGTGGTAATAAGCCAGGTCGCAAGGCTAAGGCCTGCTGCCACCCCAAGAAGCTTAAGGCCTCTCTTGAGATTGCTCCTGGAAAAAGCTGTGCATACACCTGACACCCCTATAAAGCCTGTAATTATCATGGGGTGCAGGAAAGCCCAGAACCATCCCTTCTCAAGATAAGAGAATGCGTCTACACGGAATTCATATCTGATGTCCCAGGAGAAATGCATGAACAGCATCGCTATCATCGCAAGTCCCCTTATAAGATCCAGCTCGAATGCGCGTTCCTTCCTGTCTGACACTTAAGCCTCCAATTCCAGAGTGCTGCCTATAGCCGTGGCATACATTGCGTCTTCGGGTATATGTATCTTGATGCCGTATACGGACTCAAACATCATGATATACTGCCTGCACTGCTCAAATGTAGTAAGCTGTCCGGTATATACAACGTCCTCTATCCCGGTGTTCCTTGATGCCATGACCGAGAGAGACCCGGTTATCTGATATACCATATTAAAGAGGGCGCTGAGCTTATCAGAATCACTGAGTGCGTCTGAGGCTTTGCCGAAATTTGAGGCGGTAATATCCTTCGATAAGCCCTGAACTCCGCCTTCAGCAATGTCTCCTACCGTAAGGTCAGCATTACCTGTATTGCCGCCTCTTGCGATATTCGTGATCTTGTTAGGGTCAGTGATATCCAGCATAGCCTTGCTAAGACCGATCAAAGTACCTCCGCCTACGCCGGATCCGATTATATGGTTAACCGAGCTTCTAGTAGCTTCAAGATAAGCAGTACCTGTTCCCATGCTTACCACTACAGCACGATCCAGTCCGGAGAGATAGAGTCCGCCAAGACCTGTGGCAATAAACTCAGAGGCGACTGCAGTCCTGATACCGAACAGATCATTAGGAATAGCAGTAGATCCGACGCCTGTAAGGCAGATCCTGTCTATATCCTCCAATGTCCAGTTATTACCCTTACAGATCTTGCCCAGCGCGCCAAAAGCAGATGTTAAAGGGTCTGATGCCTTGATCACTTCTTTGCCTATCAGCTTGCCGTCTCTTAACCCGACGATCTTGGTCGCACTGCCGCCTATATCCAAACCGATCTTAATACTCATATAAAACCCCTTATAAAATATCGTCTATTCTATCACATAACAATTAAAAAGGCTTCGCCTGAGCGAAGCCTTGAATGTTCTTTGGTTGTATCCTTATACCGGCTTAAACTGGATCGTTGAATGGTAATCGGAATTCTTAGGATCTGCACTGCCGCCTTCGATAAGTTCACCATCGTTTGTCTTGGAGAAATGAGGGAGCCATACGCTGCTCTGATAAGTATAAGTAAGCTTACCCGGATCATAATAGTTATCGATTACATAGATAATGTAATCAACTCTACCCTCAGCAGCTACGTTGAAGTACATCTGTATCTTCCACTTGTCAACTCTTGCACCTGAAGGATTTGTTGTCTGAAGCTGTGTAGGAGTAAATACAGCCTTTGTACCGATCTTGAGGAGATTATCAGTGATGCTCCATGTGCCTGCAGTACCATCGTTTGTGTACTTAAGGAGTGACTCCTCGAAACCCATGGCATAAAGCTGGCCATAGTCTGCAGAGTCATTTGTATTAACTGTTGTCATGAAGGAATCTCTGATCGCCATCATAAGTGCTGTTGTAAGACCAAAAATGATCGTAATGATGGCAAGTGAGAGCATCATCTCAACGAGGGTAAAACCTCTCTTGTTCTTAACTGTCTTTCTCATAATGCCCTCCTGGATCAACTTACTTTCTGGATCTCAACTACCTTGCCTGTAGTATCATCTACATAGCACCAGTAATAAGCACCATCAGCTGCCTTCTTATAGATGTGTGTCCTGCCGAGATATGTATCATCAGCTGTACCACCGGATACTATCCTGTTATTTACTGTAGGATAGTAGAAGAATGAGTGTCTGTTATCAAGATAGAGGTCATCCTCACTGGCAACACCGCTAATTGCAAGAGGAGAACCAGATGAATTAGCTGTTGTATGTGAAACAGAGATCTTAAGCTCCTTAAGAGAAGCTACACCACCGGAGAATGTCATAGTAGCTGCAACAGAGCCACCGCCTGAACGGGTATCAACTTCGGCCTGCTTATGTCTGGCCTCTTCAGCCATACCATGAAGATTAGCAACTCTGTTGATACAAGTAGCATAGTTATTACCGGCAGATCTGGTATAAACAGAAGTATGATATGAATATCCCATTGAAGCAATAAAGCCGTTGATCAACATCGTTGAAGTAATTATCATGATAACTACGGCGCACATAGTCTCAACTAATGTAAAACCGCCCTTCCTGATCTTTGCAATTCTCTTCATATCAAGTGCGCCTCCTTAGAATCCGTAGCCCTTAAGCTTATTTTCGCTGTCATTAATATGTGTACGGAGGTCAGAAGCCTGTTTAATTACAGCAGCATCTGCGCGCTTACCGGCATTGATAATATCAGCAATACCAATTCCGATAGCACCAGCAAGTATGATGATGATAGCTACGACCAGAACCATCTCCGTCAAGGTAAAACCATGTTTATTCTTATTGATCTTCTTCATAGTTTGTCTCCCTGGCATATTCTCTATGCATATAATTACTTACTCTGATTATACTATGCTATTTTTATTTTTCAATAGAATTATTAACAAATTGTTAAGAAATGTGAATTAATAATTAAGAGCGGAGGACTGTGTCCTCCGCTCCAATTCTTCAGTTTGTACTAATAGGATCTAACTATTATGTGTACTTGTTGATCTCAGAAACTACAGCGTTTGTAGAAGCGTTGTGGCTCTTGATGGAAGAAGAAGCTGCCTTAGCCTTGTTGAGGTATGTACCGATTCCAAGAACGAGAACTGCTGCAAGGATAACGATGATAGCGATAACGAGTACCATCTCAACGAGTGTAAAACCCTTCTTTGACTTCTGAATCTTCTTCATAGTGATTTCCTCCTGTTTGGTAATTTGAGTTTGTAGCTTAAGTATAGCATGTATTTTTCGAATTGCAACACTTTTTTCAAATTTTTTCAAATTTCTGCCACAATTCTCAAAACGCTTATTCTGACAGGTCTTCGCCCTCAACCGGGAGCATTTCGCTCTCATCTGCGTGGACTCCGCCATTGGCTGCCATTGTTGTATCAACACCTAAGAATGTTGCGAGACTGCCGGCGTTGTTAACAGACTGTACGAATGCCGCATTTGCCCAGTAAGGTGCGAACGGTCTGTCGATCATGTCTGAAACAGAAGCGTCAAGGTTGATGCACTTATACCAGAGGCTGTTCTCATCTCTTACAACGTAAGGATATCCGATGAAGCCTGCGTCTGTAGCTACATTTGTATGACCCTTCCAGCTTGTATAAGCTTCTGTGCTGGAATCTGTAGAAACACGGTCTGTAAGGTTTGTGCCGTAGAAATCTACGCTTACAGTAAGGAGCATGAAACCGACCTGATCCTCAACTGCGATATCTGTAACCTTGATGCAGTCAGGATTCTCTGCTGCAACAGCCTTAACAGCGCTGATGAATTCATCATAACCCTGGCGGCCAGCCTCAACGATCTCAGGAGAACCGATCTGTGCGAGCTGCTCTGAGATAACCTGCGCAGCTGTAGGATCTGTAGCAAGTGCTGTCGTATCAGGATTCAGGTTGTACTGTGTTACGTTAAATCCGTCTGTTGTGGAGTATGTGAGTGTTACTCTGAGGCACTCGAGCTGATCGGCAGATGTTGAACCATCAGCAAGGATGACAGGTGCGCACTCGATCTCTTCAGTCTCTACGGACTTAAGATAAGGGCAGTTCTTATCTTCGAATGTATCGAGAAGATACTGCTCAATGCACTCTGTATCAATGTTGTCTAAGAAGGAGAGCTCTACTTCGCTGATAGCAGCTTCAATATTGCTGATCTCCTTGTCCATCTCAGCATTATCTACCATAAGCTGATCAAGATAAGCTTTCCTTTCATTGAGCTCAGCGAGTTTGGTCTCATACTCGTCATACTTCTTGTTAAGTGATCTGATACCAAAGAAGTATCCGAGAACAATAACAATGAGCAGACCCATTACATATATAAATGCTTTTTCACGTGATGATAAATTATTCATTCTTCTTTACCCTCCATTAAGCTTCTGACGACTCAGCCGGAGCAGCTTCAACAACTGTGTAGTAGAGCTTGATGTCCTTCTCGCCGTTAGCAAAGTCAGACATAGTACCATTTGTTACGATCGCATTGAAAGTGTCTTCATTAACGTCGATTCCGTTGATGGTGATCTTGGAAAGCTGATACTGTACGCCCGTCTCAGCTGTATATGTAACGAGCTGATCGTCTTCCTGTGTAAGGGTGAACTTCTCGCCTGCTGCACAAGCAAATGTCTCAGCACCTGTAAGGCTTGTTACAGTGTCGCCCATAGCGAGTCTTGAAACTGTGACATAGATCTCGGAAACGAGTGTTCCCTTGATCTCGAATGAGTAATAGTTATTGATACCATTGATGTGATCGCCAAAGAGCTCTTCTTCGCTTCCAACATCTGCTGCTTCAACTCTTTCGATGTTGATAAGAGTCTTAGATGTGAATACATCAGATTCATTAAGCATATCAACCATATCTACAGGGCTATAGTATGTGAAAGAGTAACCTGTGATATCAAGTGTAGTACCTGTGATGTCATATGTGCTTATATATGAATCATTAGGGATGCACTCACCGATAAGATCAGGGAGAGTCTCAGGAGCTGCAGGGATCCTGTCTACTGTTGCTCTCATCTGAGTAAGAGCATAGAAATAATTAGTACGCTGCTCAAGTTTTGTAGCGAGCTCTGCAGCTTCACCCTCAAGCTTTGTATACTTCTCATCAGCAAGTTCATTCTCAATTGAAGTGATCTGCCCCTTGATGATGGAATTTCTGATAACACCGATGATTATGAATACAACGATGACTGCAAGTACTGCAACGCCTGCAAGTACTGCCCATGTGAGCATTCTTGCTGCTTTGGCTGCAGAAGCGGTAAACTCAGCAAAGAAGTTAATGTCCTTCTTGCTAAGCAATTTCTTGTTTACATTGTTAGCCATATAGCTGATACCCTCCTTTAATCTTCACGAATGAGCGCGCCGCAGCAGTTAACGAACTGAGGAAGCTCGAAACCCTTCGGGCCGGATACAGTGCTGAGAGACTCAAGAATCTCAACCTGTGTGCCGAGCTGACGTGAAAGCTCTTTGTCAATCTTCTTATAGCTGGCGCCGGATCCATAAAGGAAGCAGGTGCTAATAGCATCAATGTGATACTTGGAGATAGAGAACTGAGCTGTTCTGGATACTGCATCAACAAGGCTCTTGAAATATGCGTTAACAGCACTCTGAAGAGCAGGTGTCTCTGCAACTGTCTCGTTCCAAACATCGATGTCCTCGATCGGTACGCTGGACTCAGCATCAGAAGTTGTGATGTTAAGTCTTCTTGCAAGTGAAGACTGCTGGTTGTTGCCCTGAACCTTCTTGATGGAGTCAGCAACCTGGCGGATGTTGGAGTGACCGAACTGAAGTCTTCTTGAGAGGATCGGGAATCCCTTATCAAGAACTGTAACTGTAGTTGTCTTTGTGGATAACTCGATGAGAAGGAGCGTAGTCGATGCAATATTTGTCTTATTGTTGATCGAACCTTCAGCAAAGAGCTTTCTGATGGCATTAGGATTAACGTCTAATGCTACAGGTGTAAGATCCATTGCCTTAACGAACTCTCTGAAGTCCTTGATCGTGTCTGTAGGAACAGCTGTTGCTCTAACCTTGATCTTGTCTGCGTTAGTCTCCTCGTCAACTGTTGTTCCGTATACTACGTAGTCAATGGAGAGGTCTCTGTTGGAGCCCTGGCCCATAACTTCGTACTTAACCATGTCCTTGAGCTGATCCTGCTTAACTACAGGAAGCTCGAGGTCACGTGTATGAACGAACGCACCCTCTGTTGTGATGATGCAGGTCTTGCTTCTGATATCCATTCTAGCAAGAGCGTGCTTAACGGCCATTACGATACCGAATGAATCGGCAACTGCGCCGTCGTTGATAGCATCTGCATCGAGAGGTACTACACCGAACTTATCGATATAGATGCTTGTACGGTTATTCTTTGAACTATAACTACCTACGGCGACCTTGAGGTCAGAGCTTGAGCAATCGATTACCAGCTCGTTACCGCTTTTACCAAAAAGATCCTTCATTTATATTCTCCTTTCAAACCTCTTACATAATGTACTGAGCCATCGTGAAGATAGGCATTGCGATACCACCGACAACAGTACCAACGATGATAGCCATGATGATGATCATGATAGGCTCCAAGGCTGCTGTCATCTTTGCTGTTGCTGCGTCTGCCTCGTCTTCGAAGAAGTCAGCTGCTTTCTCAAGGATGGAATCGAGTGTACCTGATTCCTCACCGATAGCAACCATTGCGTAGATCATAGGAGGGAATTCTGTAATGCCTCTTATAGACTTTGATAATGAAGCACCCTTCCTGATCTCGAGTCTGGCTGCTGCAAGCTTCTGCTCGAGAATGAGGTTGTCAAGAGACTTCTCTGTGATCTCAACAGCTGTGAGAACGGAGATACCTGACTTGAGCAGTGTTGCTACTGTTCTTGTAAATCTTGCGGAGGCATTCATCTTTGTAGCCTTACCTACAACAGGGAGCTTAAGCATGAGCTTAGACCACTGAATACCGCCTGTATCGGAAGATCTCCAAACCTTGAAGCCGTAGACGAGAAGTCCGATAACTGCAAGGTAGATAAACCAGAAATGTACGAGTGATGATGAGAAGTTAAGCAAGAACTTTGTAAGTGCGGGGAGATCACCTCCCAAGTCCTTGATCGTCTCACCGATCTTAGGTACCAGGAATGTAAGCAAGCCGATGGAAATGGCGAAGGTAAGACCTGCAAGGATCTTAGGATAAACCATCGCTGATGAGATCTTGTTCTTGAGTTTTGCATCCTTGGCAAAGTGCTCTGCAAGTCTCTCCATAACTTCATCAAGACGTCCGGATTCCTCACCTGCGGCGATCATCTGGATCATGATGTTCGGAACAACTCCCTGCTGTTCTCTGAATGCTTCAGAAAGTGAACGGCCGGACTGAACCGCCTCGTAAACTTCACCGATGCATCTCTTAGCCTTCTTTGTTTCTACCTGCTGATAGAGCATGTCGAGAGCTCTTACAACTGTAATACCTGCAGATAAAAGCGAAGCAAGCTGTCTTGTTATTAATACAAGGTCCTTTGTTTTAAGTGCAGGGCTACCGATCTCGATGCTTCCGAGGCCCGCACCTTTATCAAGTTCCAGTGATGCAACGTAACTTCCGTCTGCCTTGAGCTTTCTTGTAGCTTCACCGATAGATGATGCTTCAATAATGCCTTCAGACTTCTTACCCGTTGCACTGATTACTTGATATCTGTAATTAGACATATTGTATTGTTCCTCCTCCTTAATAAATTAACAATTAATAGTCTCGGTATCAGGCAAAATCAAGATCACCGAACAACGGGCTGTTGGAACCCGGGTTATTAATAAATCTCTTAAGATCCTCCGGAACACGGCATCTTTCCATTGCAGTATCTCTTGAGATCATCTTACGCTTAACAAGCTCAGCGAGGTAGAAATCGAGAGGACACATACCCTGCTGCAGTGATGTAGCGATGGTAGAGTCGATCTGATATGTCTTACCTTCACGGATATTGTTCTTGATAGCGTCATTTGTAAGCATGATCTCAAAGGCTGCGCAGCGGCCGCCGCCTATTCTCTGTACGAGAGTCTGGCAGATAACAGCAACAAGAACCGTTGAGAGCTGTACTCTGATCTGATCCTGCTGGTGAGCGGGATAAGAGTCGATGATACGGTTTACGGTATCAGCAGCAGATGAGGTATGGAGTGTGGAAAGAACCAAGTGTCCGGTCTCGGCTGCTGTTATAGCTGTACTGATAGTATCGAGGTCACGCATCTCTCCGACGAGGATGATATCCGGGTCTTCACGGAGAGCAGCTCTTAATGCGTTAGCGAATGAGAGTGTATCCTCGTGGACTTCTCTCTGGTTGATCATGGCCTCACCATGCATGTGCAGGTACTCGATAGGTTCCTCAAGAGTGAGGATGTGGCACTTCTTGCATGTATTAACGTGGCCGATCATTGCTGCGAGTGTTGTTGACTTACCGGAACCCGTAGGGCCTGTAACGAGGATAAGTCCTCTAGGTCTTAATACAATTTCCTTGAAGAGCTGAGGGAGACCAAGCTGTTCGCAGGTAGGGATCTCATTTGTAATAGTTCTTGCAGCAAGTGCATATGTACCACGCTGCTTAAAGATATTACATCTGAAACGGCTGTAATCTTCTACAACATAAGAGAAGTCGATCTCACCTCTCTCGTTCAGATACTGCTGTCTTGACTTATCGATCATTGACTTGCAGAGATACTCAGTATCTGCAGCTGTCAAAGGCTGATTGCCAAGAGGCATGAGCATTCCGTCGATTCGGATCATAGGCGGCAAGCCGACAGTGATATGAGTATCTGATGCCCCCATCTTTACCGATTCCGAAAGAATCGCGTCAATTGATAAACTAAAACCTTCTACCACTTTAACTAACCTCCTTATCAGTCAATCGTGTAAGCAACTCTGTTAAGCTCATCTACTGT
>AUXO011113200.1_pt1 | contig 15696 bp, 15 predicted proteins | sample 768731 | NCBI WGS metagenome assembly AUXO01 (sample SAMN02715735, study PRJNA202380) | gut metagenome | biome: sheep rumen | host: Ovis aries | place: New Zealand: Palmerston North
TTCGACGGACACAGCCATGATGCAAAAAAACTGGATCTTCGCAATGCCGAAGGCAAGATGATAACCAGGATCGCAATGGGCAGCAAGCTCAGCCGTATCGGTTATCTCCGCATTTCAGGCGAAGACGGCTCGATAAAGATGAACATCTTCAGCTGGACCACCAGTTCAGTTACTCCTTCAGAACTATTCGGATTTAAGAATGAGATGACCGAAGAAGTTGATAAGGCTTTGGCTGAGTTCAAGAATATCTACACCGGAAAGATCGGAACCAACAATAATCCGCTTTTTATAAGCAACCCGGATGTTGCAGTTCCCGAAGGGCAAACTCCGTCCAGCATCATTACCAGGGCCGAAACCAATCTCGGAGATTTTGTCGCTGATGCGATGAGGATAACGACCGGTGCTGATGTCGCGCTTATCCCTTCGGATAAGATCAAGGCAACGCTTCCCCAAGGCGATGTCTCCATGAAGGACCTTTATAATGTCCTTCCCTCGTCAAAGAGAATGATCACGGTAAATGCGACCGGACAGCAGATCCTGGATGCACTGGAATGGAGTGTCAGAAAATACCCGAAAGCCAATTCGGCATTCCTTCAGGTCTCAGGTGTTACTTTCAAGGTCAATACCAAGACTAAGACACCCTGCAAGAAAAAAAACGGAGCACTCGATGAGATCAAAGGCAAGCGTCGTGTAAGCAATGTCAAGATAGCAGGTGTTGCCATCGATCCCAAGAAGACATATAAGGTAACATCGTATCTGGGCGTGATCAGAAACGCTAACAACGGATACAACATGTTTAAGAAATGCAAGCAGGTCAGGCTTGACGGAAGGCTTGATTTCCAGCTTCTGACCGACTTTGTTAAGATAAACCTCAACGGGGTTATCGGAGACAGATATATGAATCCGAAGGGAAGCAACAGGATCACGTCAGCCTGATCCATGATTTGCGGTATAATAGTCGCATGCTCAAAGGAAAGAAAGTTACATCAGCCGTTTTATTTGCGGCAATGATCCTGTGCGTTGTTTCGGGATGCAGTCCAAAGCCTGTTGAGACCATGCCCTCCACGGTGCATACGACCTGGCAGGAGAGTACGGTATCAACGACATCCGTCACGACCGAGACCACCACGGAAACCACATTGGATCCCATTGCGCTCAGGGGACCCTTTGTCGGTAAATGGATGGGTATTATCAACGTCGGCAAGAACAAGGCATACTATACGCTGGTATTCAATGACGACGGTACGGGGTCACAGTCCTGTGACGGAAAGACTCAGAACTTCAGGTATGCTGATCCCAATACGGTTAAGAAGACTATAAAGATCACACCTGAAGGCGGAGCTGAATATACCATCAGTTACTACAGCGGGGAGAATTCCTCGAACAAGACTTTTACTTTTTCTTCGGGGCTGGTGGTAAACAGTCAGGTTCCGAGCATCGACTGCTTAAGAGTCAGGGCAACGGATCCGGCACTTATCGGCACCTGGGTCACCGGAAATGACAAGAAGGACAAGAAAAAAAAGAAGGCTAAGACCATGGTCTTCAGGGCAGACAATACCATGACGGACCAGGGAGTTCCCACCGTTTATACGATCGAGCACAAGTTCGACGGTTCACAGGTCATCCGCACGCTGAACGGCGATATCAAATATACGGTCGAAGGAACGAAGCTTCTTCTCGAGACCAACAACACGGATATCGAGAAAGAATGGAAAAAGAAGTGATTTCCTGCCGGAAAATTACAACTTTGGATCAAATATTTATTTAATCTTATATTTTTTGAAAAAGAGTATATAATTGTGAGCGTATGCGCTCAGGCGAAATAATTAAGGGGATATTTATCTAATGAGAAGAAATATATTGCTTTTAGTGGTTTTTCTGGAGACAGTTTGTGTCTTCCTGCTCTGTTGGTTTCCGCCGCAGAAAAAAGCCGAGAGCAATTTCAACAACGCATCAATTACCATTACAAACGGATTGAATCTGACTCTTAAGCAGGATGTTGCCCTGAAGTCACAGACAGAAGAGAACAAAACGATACAGCTCAAGACAGGAGATAAAGTCAGGGTCAGACGTCTTGCTGACAGCGGAGTCGAGTTCTATGGCGATGAAACTAAAGAATATTCCGGAAATCTCCCTCTCGAGGCTTTTGAAGAAACCGACAAGATCAATGAGCTCCTTGCGCCTTCAAGAAATGCCGAGGAGATCAGGAAAGAAGAGTATATTCAGGACTGCTTTATCAAGAATATCGTTGTTACCATCGATTTCTTTGCGCTCATGGGCGGTATCTGCCTTCTTGCTTCCATCAAGTACGACTGGATGGGCTTTGCCGTAAACATCCTTCTCGTCATTGTGACGGTAATCGTCATCATTGCCTGCAGGGAGTCTCTTTCGGCAATGATGTTCTGACAGACGTCAGAGTTTCACTTACTTAAAAATGTGAATATCGCGGGAATCCTTGTACATTTCCCATCCCGGGCTGCCGCTTTTGGCAAACCGGCCCCAAACACTGCGCATCGTTACTCCCAGAGCATCCTCATCAGGTTCGAGTGAGGTGTCGGCAGGCGAATTAGAGTCCCTGCCGGGTTCGGTTTTCGATCCGAAGAGCACCGGAACTTCGTCGGCATGCCTGCATTTCCTGAACTGGTAATCGTAGATCCATACGTCGCCGCTGTATTCCGAGGCGATATCCAAAACAGGTTTTTTGTAAACCTTATAGGTGAGGTCATCAGAAACGCGGCGTCTTAAGTTCTTTCCCCAACGTACTTCCAGTTTGAAGAGCCTGGGGGTATAGGGGATTATGATAGAGGGAAGTCCCTGGGTAAAAAGATCAGCTTCACGCATGACCGTTCCGATAAGGAGCGGTTTTCTGCATCCTGTGACGGTTTTTCTCGGATAATCCCTGAGCGTTTTGCCGTCGATAACCGGTGAGAATACGCAGGTCACTTCACCCTTGGCTCTGACTTTGATCTTAAGGTCCCTGTTGGCCTTATAAACGGCTTTGGAATCGGCGGACAGGATCTTTTCGGGCGCTTTATAGCTGTATCCGAGCATTCTCAGATAAGTCTTTGCCAGTTTCCGGCTCTGTTCGGGAGTCCAGAAAGAGTCAACGCAGGCTGACTGCACGATGGCCTTGGCGAAAAGAGGCTCAGCCTCGGGCATCGTCATGAGTGCCAGGATACACGCAGCTCCGGATGACTGGCCGAAAAGCGTAACGTTAGAGGGGTCTCCGCCGAATGATGAAATGTTCTTCTGTACGAATTCAAGCGCCTTGATCTGGTCGAAAAGACCGCAGTTTATATCGAATCTGCTGCTGAAGCAGTTGAGGTTCATAAACCCGTACAGGTTGAGTCTGTAATTGAAATCGACAAGGATGCAGCCGGTTTCCCTGGCAAAGCGGGTCAGGTCATAGACCATGTCTTCGGTTCTTTCGTTGATCCGGCCCGTCCCGCCGGTTGCATATGAACCGCCGTGTATCCAGACAAGTACGGGAAGATCCGTTCCCGCATTTTCCGGAATGCAGATATTCATGTAGAGACAATCCTGTCCGTTATAGCTTATGTAGTGACGGGAACTGAAGCCCTGAACGGAATTGCGGCCGCCTTTGTCCGTGATCTTAATGTCATCCCACGGATCGGGATCTTCGGGACGGCGGAAAGCCAGATCGCCGACAGGCGCTTTGGCATACGGGATCCCGAGAAATTCAAGGCATCCGTTTTTGGTGATGCCGGAGATCCTGCCATAGGTTGTTTCGATCACATTTGCCATTTTTGGGTAAATTTGATTTTAGCCGCCTTTATCTGCCTTCTATTGTCAACCATAGAGCAAGAAGTGTCAAATGATGAGCAAATATGTACGAAAGCAAGTAAAAATGCCTACTGCAGAACATTCCGGCAGACATTTATTGTTTGAAATTGACGATATATTTTTAATTTCGCCTTCTATAAAATCTTATTTTGGATATAGGGTGGTCATTCGGAGTGTTATGCGGACGCTTTTGAAGCGGGAGAGTGTTTGAAGTGATTGATAAGGTCGATATCGGGACTTCTGAAGGAAATGAAAAGGTAAACATAGTACTTTTCGAGCCTGAGATCCCCCAGAACACCGGAAATATCATGAGGACTTGTGTTGCAGCCGGATGCGGTCTGCACATCATCAAGCCGCTCGGCTTTGACATTGAGGATCCGAAGTTCAGGAGAGCTACCACCAATCACATCACATGGGCCAACTATAAGCTCTATGATGACTGGAAGAGTTTTGCTGCCGCCAATGACGGCGAATATTTCTTTATGACAAGATACGGAAAGGTTCCGCCTTCCGAAATAGATTTCAAGTCAGCAGGAGAGACTGGAAAGATATTTCTTGTTTTCGGCAAAGAGAGCACGGGGATCCCGGGCGGCATTCTTCGTGCGAACATGGACAGATGCTTCAGGATCCCGATGGCACCTGAATGCAGATGTCTCAACCTCTCGAATGCCTGTGCAGTCGCTGTTTATGAAGTCATGAGACAGCTTGATTATCCGGGTCTGTCGAAGTCTGAAAGTATTAAGGGTGAAGATTTTCTAGAAAGGAACTACTCTTACGACGAGACGCTGAAGAAAAACGGTTAGTTTTTCATGATCTCAATTTACGATTTCAGTTAAAGTTTTTTCATTGATTGTTTTCAGTGTCTAAATCGTTGATTAAAACAAGATCAGCGGGTAGAAATTACAATTGAATTATGGCTAGTACATTCTTGCAATTTTTAGTATCACTGTGTTTTAAGGGAATTGTCCAGTTCGTTTACTGGTATCCTGCGCTCATGGCTTTAATGTGGGTGATAGGATCCATCATCTTTTACAGATCGAACGAACGAAAGGGGGCACTCCCTCTTAAGGAGACGCCTTTTGTCTCCATCCTGATGCCTGCCCATAACGAGAGCGACATCCTCTACAACGTTGTCAAAGAGATGAATGAGCTCAATTATCCGAATTATGAGATCATACTCATTAATGACGGCAGTACTGACGATACCGGTGAAGTCTTGCGCAAGATCGCCCGGATGTACAGCAGGGTCCGCGTTATCGATCTCAAACCCAACTGCGGAAAAGCAAATGCTCTGTATCTGGGACTCATTGCCTCAAAAGGCGAGATCCTTGTCGGCGTAGATGCGGACTCATACCTTGATAAGAATGCCCTCAGATATCTGGTATCCCATTTCGTTAATGAGAATAACGGCGAGCGCGTAGGCGCAGTTACAGGCAATCCCCGTGTCCGCAACCGCGGTTCTTTGTTAGGAAAGCTCCAGCTTTGCGAATACGCGAGCATCATTTCGCTTATCAAGAGAACCCAGAGAGTTTTGGGAAAAGTCATGACGGTATCAGGCGTATGCGTCGCTTACCGCAAAAAGGCACTGCTCGAGTGCGGATTCTGGGACAGGGACATGATGACGGAAGACATCGCGGTCACATGGAAACTCGAAAAGAATTTCTGGGACGTCAGATACGAGCCCAGGGCTTTGTGCTGGATGCTGGTCCCTGAAACGGTCAAAGGTCTCTGGAGACAGAGAAAGCGCTGGGCAGGCGGCGGACTTGAGGTTATCTTCAGGCACTGGGATATCTTCACGCATTGGAGAAGCCGCAGAATGTTCCCGATCTATCTCGAACAGATATGTTCTTTCTTCTGGTCAGTATGCTGGCTGATCCTTACCCTGATCCTTGTCATCATGGAGATCATGGGCAAGCAGGTCTTTACGGAATACCTGTGGAAAAGCCAATTCCTGTCTTTTGTCTGTCTGTTCCAGTTTGCAGTGGCAATCTGGCTTGAATCGCACTATGACAAGAACATCGTGAAAAACACCTGGTCGGTCGTCTGGTATCCGGTCGTTTACTGGTACATAAACGTCTTTATCACGCTGACATCTCTTGTAAAAGCTTTGCTTCCAAAGAAGAAGCTTGCAACGTGGCAATCGCCTGACCGCGGAATTACCGCATCGAACACCACGAATCAGGAACCTGATTTCGAAATGGAGGAAGCCGCTGAGGAAAAAACTTTCGTGTCGTATGACGACATCAGGATCAGCAGACTGGTACAGGCTTTCTCGGCAAATCCGGAGAATGCAGACCTGTCATCGCCTCTGATAGACGGAACCCTTGAAAGTCCGATCGTTGATTCCAATTCATCGGAACACATTGAGGATCATACAAAACAGAAGAAGATAAAGCAGGTGATCGAGTTTATCCTGACGGCCGTTGCATGGTTATACATGATAGTCTACTGGGTCTTTATGATGTACGGAATCTTCTGTGATCTGACAGGAAGACCCATAAGGGAATTCTGGATCTATAACAGCTCTACGATACACCAGACAGAACACTTCTTCTTTATTCTGTTCATAGCCATCCTGATCGAAATACTGGTTATGCTGATCTGGAAAGAGTATAACTACCTGAGATTCGGCAAGCTCAAGAGACGCAAGTTTAAGCCTGATGTTCTTGAAAAGGAGATCGATGATTATTTCGAACTCAAAGACGACATCAGGAATGCGCTTCACCATGATAAGTACATAGTCCTCTACAAGAATCCCATCCCTGAGGGTATCGGACAGGGCAGAGGAAACAAAAAAAGACGTCCCGCAGAGAATAACTCATCTGCAGGACGTCCGGGAAATCGTTAATTAGAGATTACTTCTCAAAAGTAACTACATAACCGCCAACTGTAAGAGCGGAATCAGCAGAACCGATAATATCGTTTCTTGCTCTTGAACGGCTGAGGCTTCTGCTCCTTGAGATGCTCATGCTGCGGCTGCGGCTGATGGAGCGGCTGAGAGAGCGGCTTACTGAGCTGTAAGATCTTGTGAAAGCGCTGCCTGAACCGAAGATAGCGATCGTATAGATCAGACCGAATACGCATCCGACGATCGAAAGAATGAAACCTGTGATAGCCATACCCTTGCCGTTGGGGTTCTTAAATGAAAGAATACCGAGGATCAAACCGGCGATAGCAAGGAGCATGCCGAATACAGGGATCCAGCAGAATACGAGACCGCAGATACCGAGAATGAGCGAGGTGATAGCAAGAGCCTTGCTGCCGCCTGCTGCGGGCTGCTGATAGATGGGCTGCTGGTAAGCAGGCTGCTGATATACAGGCTGCTGGTATACGGGCTGGACAGGCTGTGCGGGCTGAACAGGCTGTGCTGCTGCTGCACCTGACGCATTTACTGCTGCTCCGCAATTAGGGCAGATCGCGCTGCCGTCAGCTATCTGTGATCCGCAATTTTCACAAAACATAATCTTTTCCTCCTTTATTACAACACCTTTTTAAGGAACGAGACCAATCTTTCATTCTGAGGATTGGTGAAAATCTGTTCCGGTGTGTTTTCCTCGATTATTTTACCACAATCCATAAAAATAACACGCGTACCGACTTCACGGGCAAAACCCATTTCGTGTGTTACACAGACCATGGTCATGCCGGATTTGGCAAGCTGCTTCATAACTTCCAGAACTTCTCCGACCATCTCGGGGTCAAGAGCGCTCGTAGGCTCGTCGAAGAGCATTACGTCAGGCTCCATTGCCAATGCTCTGACGATGGCGATCCTCTGCTTCTGACCGCCTGAAAGCTGTGACGGATATGCATCGGCCCTGTCCTGCAGACCTACTCTGCCAAGAAGGATCTTAGCTCTGTTTTCTGCTTCGACCTTGGACATTCCGCGGAGCTTTATGGGCCCTAAGGTCATGTTCTTCATGATCGTCAGGTGAGGGAAGAGATTGAAATGCTGGAAAACCATTCCCATCTTCTGCCTGAGTTTATTGATATCCGTTTCTTTTGACGTTATGTCAGTTCCGTTGAACGTGATTGTTCCGGAAGTAGGACGTTCAAGCAGGTTGAGCGAACGCAGGAAGGTTGATTTTCCTGAACCGGAAGGACCTATGACAACTACGACCTCGCCTTTTTTGATGTCGGTCGTAATGCCGTCAAGAGCCTTTATCGCTTCGCCGTTGTAGTACTTTTTCAGATCTTTTACCGAGATGATCACATCTCCCTTTTCAGCGATCACTGTTTCTCAGCCTCCTTTCGAGCAGCGTCACGAGCTTCGAGAAGAAGATGACGATGACAAGGTATATGGCCGCGACCGCGATGAGCGGCATGAACGCGGAATAAGTTCTTGATCTTATGATGTCTCCGCCCTTGGTCAGATCCTGGAGACCAACGTAACCGGATACTGAAGTCTCTTTGATGAGAACGATGAATTCATTTGCGAGGGCGGGGAGAACGTTCTTAATTGCCTGCGGGATGATGATGTAGATCATGGTGCGGATATATCCGAAACCCAGAGATCTTCCTGCCTCGAACTGACCGATGTCGATGCTCATGATGCCGCTTCGGATGATCTCGGCAACATATGCGCCGGAGTTGATTCCGAAAGCGAGGATCGCAACGAGGACCTTGTTGTTTGATGTCGCAAAGATAATGAAATAAGCGATCATGAGCTGAACAACGACAGGCGTTCCGCGGACGACCGTAAGATACAGGTTTGACAGTGCATTAAAGACCGCGAGCAGAACTTTAAAGAAACCGGGACGGAGTTCATCAGCCAGTTTGTCGTGTGAAGACCTGATGAGAGCAACGATTATTCCGAGCAGGATACCGAGAAGTGCAGCGAAAAAGGTGACTTCAAAGGTAACGCCGAGACCCTTTAACAGGTACTGGTATCTGTCCTTCGCAATGAAATTGTTTATGAAATCATCACGGAGTTTATTCCACAGGTCGCCGAACCAGCCGGATGAGGACTGCTCAGCTGCCTCACCCGCAAGGGCGATAACACCTGCATAAGCATTAGACAATATTGAGATCATCTGAACAGTTCCCCCGCAAAAACAAGTTCTTCTATTGTAAATAAGAAAACCGCGGAAATAAAGACCTATTTCCGCGGCTTGTGATCAGTTTGATCTTGCTAAGACTTATTTTGTAGGAATGTACTTCTCGATGATCTTAGCGATGGTGCCATCCTTAGTGAGCTCGTCGAGAGCGCTGTTGATGGCTGTGAGGAGAGCCTCGTTGTCCTTGCTGATAGCGATAGCGTACTTCTCTTCCGTGAAAGGCGTTGTAAGATACAGGTTTGACAGTGCATTAAAGACCGCGAGCAGAACTTTAAAGAAACCGGGACGGAGTTCATCAGCCAGTTTGTCGTGTGAAGACCTGATGAGAGCAACGATTATTCCGAGCAGGATACCGAGAAGTGCAGCGAAAAAGGTGACTTCAAAGGTAACGCCGAGACCCTTTAACAGGTACTGGTATCTGTCCTTCGCAATGAAATTGTTTATGAAATCATCACGGAGTTTATTCCACAGGTCGCCGAACCAGCCGGATGAGGACTGCTCAGCTGCCTCACCCGCAAGGGCGATAACACCTGCATAAGCATTAGACAATATTGAGATCATCTGAACAGTTCCCCCGCAAAAACAAGTTCTTCTATTGTAAATAAGAAAACCGCGGAAATAAAGACCTATTTCCGCGGCTTGTGATCAGTTTGATCTTGCTAAGACTTATTTTGTAGGAATGTACTTCTCGATGATCTTAGCGATGGTGCCATCCTTAGTGAGCTCGTCGAGAGCGCTGTTGATGGCTGTGAGGAGAGCCTCGTTGTCCTTGCTGATAGCGATAGCGTACTTCTCTTCCGTGAAAGGCGTCTCAAGGATGGAAAGACCCTTGTTTGCTGCAACATATGCCTTAGCGGGCTCGTTGTCGATGCAGATGGCGTCGATCTTGCCTGCGAGAAGAGCAATGACAGCATCGTTGCCGTTCTTGAAACGATCGATCCTGTCTTCGCCTACACCGCCGTTCTCGGCATCAGACATGTAGATGTCGCCTGTTGTGCCGGACTGAACGCCAACCTTGTACTTGCCCTTTACGAGATCGTCGATGGTCTTGATCGGGGAACCTTCCTTAACGATGATGGACTGGATGCCTGTAGCATAGGAAGTAGAGAAGTTAACGGACTTAAGTCTGTCTTCAGTAACAGTCATGCCTGCGCAGCCGATATCGTACTTGCCTGACTGAACTCCTGCGATGATGGAATCGAATTCAACGTCCTCGATAACGAGCTCAAGACCGAGCTTGTCAGCAACAGCCTTAGCGATCTCAGCGTCGATGCCTACGATCTTCTCACCTTCGTGGAACTCATACGGAGGGAAAGTAGCGTTTGTAGCCATTGTGAGCTTGCCTGCAGTAACAGTCTTGATCTCTGCCTTGGATTCAGCAGCAGATGTTTCAGACTCTGAAGCCTTTGACTCAGCAGCTGTTGTTGTTTCAGAAGCAACAGAAGAAGCTGCGGGTGTCTTTGAGCATGAAGCGAGACCGAAGCAGAATGAAGCCGCAATGATAACGGACATCAGTTTGCGAGTAAAAGTTTTCATAACAATAACTCCTTTTGTAAAAAAGTGAACAGAAGTATATTATCCTTGCAATTCGCGTGCGGTAAATTCGCAATTATCTCAAAAAGCATCTGTAAAAGAGCCCTTGCGTTATGCATTTTTATGCCGAATTTTAAGGTCAGGATGGTCATTTTCAGTTGCCGTTTATATTTCTTTTAATGTAAAATAGATACTTAGGTAAAGATGATCTATTAAAGGCGGCACTTCATATGAAACGCATATTGATACTTGGTTGTAACGAGATAACAAAACGCCTTGTTTTGGCGCTCTGCGCTGACCGTTCGCTCGCTTCGGGAATCGCACTGGCATCCGAGAACAGGGAGGACTGTGATGACCTCAAGGATCTCGCGTTCAGACGCGGATTCCGTGTCACGACATCAGCGATCAACTTAAGCAATCCCGAAAGCTGGAAGATGATGGTAAAGATCATCGCGCCGGAGCTCATCGTCAATCTGATGCCCGCCGAGCACACGCAGGCTGCCATGGATATGGCTGCCGAGGTTGGTGCAGACTATATAGACGGACGTCTTTGCGGTGTCCCCCTCATGCCGATGTCCACGTCTCTGCTTTCGGAGCAGTTCAAGAAGTTCGGATCATTCCAGCACGCTAAGAAGACGGCGGTTTGCGGCTGCGGCCTCAATCCCGGCGTTATTACGACCATTGTCAGAAGCGCTGCCGAACATGATTTCTTTGAGGTTAAATCCGTTGACTTCTGCGTCATTCCCGGTGAGACACAGGGGAAGGGCGAGAAGAAGGAAGAGACCGATGTGAACGAACGTGTTGACGTTCTCTATTCCGAAGACATTAAGAATCCCAATGCAGGCAACGGCGTCAGTGCCGCACAGCCGGTCATCTATATCAAAGAAGGTAAAGCTACGCAGACTGAAGAGTTCTCCAGAAGCGGCAAGTCTTCCGGCGGCAAGCTTGTCTACATGACATCCAATCCCGTTATCACGGATTTCCTTAAGGAGATCCCTGAGATCAAGGACGTCGGTTATTTAGAGCCTGTCGTCAGACGCGAAGGCCGAAAGGTCCCCACGGAGAAGATAGAGATGCTCAGATCTTTGGGGCTGCTCTCCGATAAGCCTGTCAGGGTCGGAAACGTCAATGTCAAGCCGATCGATCTTGTCGCTGAGATCCTGCCCAAGAGGATGGCGGAGACCGTTACACCCGTTGAAGCCAAGGACATTGTTTATACCGGCGAAGCAAGCTATGAGATCTATGTTACCGGCCAGAAGAACGGCAAGGTGCTGACAAGACTTTACAAGATCACAGCCGACAACGACCAGATACGTGATAAATACGGCGTTTCCGCACTCGAGTATCTTGATGGTTCCGCCATAATCGCGGGCGTCAAGCTCATGTGCCTTGATAAGTGGTCCAAGCCCGGTGTGTTTACTCCCGCTGCGTTCCCCGCTGATGTTTATTACGATGCACTCAAGAAGGAAGGAATCACCGTCGAAGAAGGAGAGAGCCAGCCGCTCTGATACTTTTCGAGCAGACTGAAAGTCAGGAGAACAGATGATGGACTTCAATGATCCCGCAACGAGAGAGAAGATCGACAAGATCGTTATAGATACTATCCGCAAGTATTCTACGGATACGGTCTATTTCAAGGATAAGGATTCCAGATTCGTTTGGAACAGCTTAGGCCACATCCAGCAGCTTGGCGCGAGATCTCCTGAAGAGGTTTTCGGAAAGACTGATTTCGACTATTTCCCCAAGGATTTTGCCCAGTCCGCAAGAGAGACGGAACTTACGATCATGCAGACGGGAGTCCCCATCATCAACATGATCGAGGAACTGGTCTTAGATGACGATAACATCAAGTATTACATGTGCTCGAAATATCCTCTCTACGATGATGAGGGAAAGATCATCGGCACGTGGGGTTCGAGCAAGGACGTTACCGAACAGAAGAATCTTGAGAAGGAACTTCAGATCTCTTATTCCAAGATGGAACTGCTCACCAGAGTCGATGACCTGAGCGGACTTTACAACCGCAGATATCTCTACGAGGAGCTCGAAAAGTACGCGAGCATGTACGTAGAGCGTGAGGATAACTCCACATTTTCGATCATCGTACTGGACCTTGATGACATGAAGTTCTTCAACGATCAGAACGGACAGCAGAACGGAGACCTTCTCCTGCGCTATGTTGCCGACATCCTTCTTACCAACACAAGGAAAGCGGACACATGCTTCAGGACGGGAGGAGACGAGTTCGCGGTTGTCCTTCCCGATACCGATAAGCTTTCGGCTATGGCTGTTGCAAAGAATTTAATCCGCCAGATCTCGGGAGAGCCTTTCGTTATCGAGAACAAGAGAGTCAGTATTTCGGGTTCCGCCGGCGTTGCCGCTTTCAACAAGAGCGATCCGGACATCACCGATATCCTTTCAAGGGCAGAGCGCAAGCTTAACAAGTCCAAGCGCGAAGGCAAGAACCAGGTTTCAGTCTGAAGCAGGAATAATAATATGAACTTATAAGCGGGATGCGCCTATTCTGGATGCGCCCGCTTTTATCATTTCACGGGCTGCCTCTTCGGAACGGATACCGCCGGCGGCTTTGACCTTTACTTCCGCACCGGTATTTGCATTCATCAGGGCAACGTCTTCAACGGTGGCACCTGCCGTGCCGAAACCGGTTGATGTTTTGATGAAATCTGCACCGGCATCCGTGACGATCCTGCAAAGAATTTTCTTCTCGTTTTCTTCAAGGCAGCAAGTCTCAATGATCACCTTAAGGACCGCGCCTTTCTTGTGGACCGTGTCAGCTATCAGTTTTATCTCTTCAGAGACCTCATCGAATCGTCCGGACTTGACGAAATTGATGTTTATGACCATGTCGATCTCGGAAGCCCCGCTGTCACAGGCCTCGGCGGCCTCATAGATCTTGGAGCCTGTGGTTGAATATCCGTTTGGGAAACCGATAACCGTGCATACCGCTATGCGTCCTTGTGAAGCGGCAACAGCGTCTTTTACAAAGCAGGGAGGGATGCATACTGATGCGCAGCCCTGTGAAACGGCCTTCGCTATCAGTGCCTTGATGTCTTCTGTCGTAGCTGTCGTCTTGAGATTGGTCAGGTCGACATAACTCATGATGTTGTTTTCAGAAGGAACATTGGATGCTGCCGGAGGAGCAAAAGGCCTTTCGTATTCTCTGCCTAAGAGGGCGGTGAGCACAATGTTTGCGATGTTTCCGAAACCTGCGAGTTCGCCCATGTTATGAGGAACGCTGTAGCCTTCGCCGTATATCAGGAGCGGGACGCATTCGCGGGAGTGGTCAGTCGATTCAGTTGACGGATCACAGCCGTGGTCAGCCGTTATGATGAGAAGATCGTCATCCTTCAGGCTGTCTATTATGCCGCCAAGCGCATCGTCAAACTCGTGAAGCGCTTCGCAGTAACCATTGATATCATTGCGGTGGCCGTATTTCATGTCAAAATCAACGAGATTAACGAAACAAAGGCCCTTGAAGTCGCGCTTGATCATGGAGGCAAGCTTTGCGATGCCTTCGGTGTTTCCTGAAGTGGGGTTGGATTCAGTTATGCCTCTTCCTGCGAAAAGATCGTAGATCTTTCCGACTGAGATCACGTCAAGGCCGGAATCCTTGAGGATGTCGAGCATGGTTGATGAAGGCGCTTCAAGCGAATAATCGTGACGTCTGGGAGTTCTTTCAAAATTGCCGGGAGTGCCGGTGAACGGCCTTGCGATGACGCGCCCTACAGCGTGTTCGCCTTTCATTATCGCTCTCGCCTTCCCGCAGATGTCATAGAGCTCTGCGATGGGAACTATGTCCTCATGGGCTGCGATCTGCAGAACGCTGTCTGCAGAGGTATAGACTATGAGCTTTCCGGTCTTCATGTGTTCTTCGCCGTAGTCGGCTATTACCGCAGTCCCGCTGTAAGGCTTGTTGCAGAGGACCCCCCTGCCTGTTGCCTTTGAAAGCGCGTCCAATATTTCATCGGGGAATCCGTCCGGATATGTCGGAAGCGGCTTGCCTGACATCACGCCTGCGATCTCCCAGTGGCCTATGGTGGAATCCTTTCCGGCGGAAAGCTCGCGGACGCGGGCATAAGAACCTATGGGGGAGAAGACGGAGGTTTGCTTTGACAGATAACCGGTTATGCGCGGATCGTTTTCGCCGTCGATCGAAAGCAGTCCCATTTTCTCAAGATTGGGAAAAGGCCTGTCAGAATAAGAAAGAACTGCCGCCAGCGTATTGCTGCCTGCATCGTTGAATCTCTCCGCATCAGGCGCCCCGCCTATGCCGAAACTGTCAAGGACGATTAGAAATACGCGATTAGCCATTTTTCCACAACCTCCGGATAAACTCTTTTCAATAATTATAGCAATTTATCGAAAAACTTATTTCCTTACAAAATCACCGATAAAAAGACAACAGATACAGTATAATTCAATTGTTAATATGTTCGGAGGAACGGGAAATTGAATCTTAAGATCAGGATATCAGCTGCGGCGGTAACTGCCGCGATCCTTTTAACAGCAGGCTGCCATAAGAAGCCTGAAGTGACGATTCCGTCTGGGACACCGGCACCATCGGAAACGGTCACCGAATCAACAACAGAAAGCTCACAAGAGCCTTCTCAGGAGACAGAACAGACTACATACGCTACATATACAGAATACGGGAACGGCGCTTTCCCCAGCACAATAAGAAACGTTATTCTTAAGAACAAAGTCAACACCAATGCAGTCATTCATGATTATGATAAAGTGAACGGCCTTGATTCCGGCTGGCACGGCACACACTGGATCGATGTTTCGGCTTGGATGATGGATCTTCATGATTACAAGATCGATGATGATTTTCTTAAGTGCGAAGATCCGGAAAACAGATACCACGAGATCACATGCAAGAATGACGTGAAGATCAGATTCGTTCCTGAAAAGGAACTCGGAAGAAAGAGTTATGACGGTTTTACGGTTACTGCGGAAGTACCCGTAACGACCGTCAGTATCGAGATAACCCTTCCTGACGGATTCAAGATCATCATTGCCGACGGCGGAAGTGATGAGGAGTTTGACATATCAGGTTCCGGAAGAGGATGGTATATGACCCGTGAACAGATCGCGGTAACCGAGTACCTTCTCGAGTGTCTTGAAGAGGACGCTTCGAAGGATCCTCTTTCTGATATTTTCGAGCACTCTACAGTAATAAAAACTAATACATATACATTTTAATTTTCAGAGGGATCATGGAAGACGAGCTTACTTTTGAGGATTTGGACCTTTCGCCTGAAATAATGGCATCCCTGAAAAA
>AUXO010694980.1_pt1 | contig 15695 bp, 15 predicted proteins | sample 768731 | NCBI WGS metagenome assembly AUXO01 (sample SAMN02715735, study PRJNA202380) | gut metagenome | biome: sheep rumen | host: Ovis aries | place: New Zealand: Palmerston North
ATAACACATGATAAAAAACTAGTCAATTTAAAAACATTTAAGTTATTTTAAAATCTTAAATGTTTTATCAATTAAATCTCTATATTTATAATTGTTATTTGCTTTATTCTTAGTAAAATATGCAAGATATTCTATATTTCCATTGCCACCCTTAATTGGTGAATAAGTAATATTATTTAAATAAAAATTTATCTTTTTAAATGCATTCACTACATTATTTATCACTTCAAAATGTACATCTTTATTTAGAGGTATACCCTTATATTTATTTGATATATCTATTCCACATTCAAACTGAGGCTTTATTAAACAAATTATCTCATTTATGTTTAATTCACTAATTTTATTTAATAATTTAGTTACTGATATAAATGAAACATCTATTGTACAAATATTAGCATCTATAACAATGTTATTATCTATATTTCTAAAATCGGTGTTTTCATATAGAAAAATTTTTTTATTATTTTTTAATTTATCACTAAATTGATTACTACCTACATCTATAGCATATATTTTAGATATATTATTTTGTAGTGCACAATCGGAAAAACCTCCTGTAGAAGATCCAATATCAACCATTATTTTATTATTTAAATCAATATTAAATTCTTTTATAGCGTGTTCTAATTTTAATCCACCACGTGATACATATTTTAAAGTTTCTCCAATGATTTCAATTTTATCAGAATCATTTACATTAAAAGATGGCTTATCAATGCATTTATTATTTACAAAAACCACTTTGTTTTTAATTTCATTTTGACTTTTACTTCTAGTTTCAAATAGTCCTCTATTAACAAGTTCTATATCTAACCTTGTCATTATAATTCTCTTTCACCTTTATTTTTAAATTGAATTAATATTGGTGTTCCACTAAAATCAATATTCTCACGTATTTTGTTTTCAAGATATCTATAATAACTAAAATGAACAAGTTCTTTAGAATTTACTTCAATATCAAATCTAGGAGGTTTAACACCAGATTGATGAGTGAAATACACTTTTAATTTTTTACCTTTAAAAGCAGGAGGTGGTGTTTCAATAAATGCATCTCTAATAACATCATTTATTATATTGGTTTTAACTTCTTTAATTGAATTATTATATGAAATTAACACTTCAGGCATAAGAGTATGAATTCTTTTCTTAGTTTCAGCACTTAAGAAAACTATTTTTGCAAAATCCATAAATTGGAAATTATTCTTAATATCTTTTTTCCATTCTTTCATTTCTTCATCTTTGTCTTCTATAGTATCCCATTTATTAACCACTATTACTACTGGTTTACCTGCTTCAAGAGCATAACCTGCAATATGCTTATCATGTTCTACTATACCTGTAGTTGCATCAAGTACTAAAAGACATACATCACTTCTATCAATAGCTTTCATACTTCTAAGTAAACTATATTTTTCTACTGCTTCAAATATTTTACCTTTTTTACGAAGACCTGCTGTATCTATTAAAGTATATTCTTCTTTATTATAAGTAAATTTTGTATCTATTGCATCTCTAGTAGTACCAGCAACATTACTTACTATTACTCTGTCTTCATTTAAAAGTGCGTTTACTAAACTACTTTTACCTACATTAGGTCTTCCAATAACTGCTATTTTAATATTATTATCTTCTTCTTCATATCCTTCTGTATACTCATAAGTAGCTAACTTTAATAAATCATTAACACCTGTTCCATGTTCTGCAGATATTCCAATATAATCATCAAATCCTAATGAATAGAATTCATATATAGTATCTTTAGATATACTATTATCTATTTTATTAATGGCCACTATTACTTTTTTATTTTGACGTTTTAACATATCACGAATTAACAAATCGCTTGTAGTAAGTCCATCTTTAGCATCTACAACAAAAATAATAGTATCAGCTTCATTAATACCAATTTCTACTTGCATACGAATTTCATCATTAAACTGTCCATCACTTAAATCAATACCACCTGTATCAATTAAATAGAATGGTTTATCTTTAAATGTTGCTTGACTATATATTCTATCTCTAGTAACCCCAGGTGCATCTTCTATAATTGCAACTTTTTTACCAACTATTCTATTAAATAGAGTGCTTTTACCTGTATTAGGTCTTCCAACTAAACATATTGTTTGACGCATAATAATGACCTCCTTTTTAATGCAATAGATTATAACTCATTTTTTTAAAAATATCTAGTATTTATTCTACAATATAATTATATATTATAATAAACATATCAACAATGGCACTTTGATTTTATTTACACATTATTGTATAATTAAGTAGTGATGTATTATGAAAAAAATTGAATTTAAACCTTTAATTACTACTATTGCATTAATAGTATTTCAAACAATATGTTTTTTCTTTTCTAAACTATTACAAGGTACTCCACATTTAATTGGAAATGCAATAGATGCAAAAATACCATTTAATATTTGGTTTATCATTCCATATTTTATTTGGTATTTATTAATATTTATTGTTCCCTACTTTTTATATAAGAAAAATAAAGATTCATTTATGAGATACATTTTTACTTATGTAATTGTTACTATAATAGCAAATATAATTTTTATTATTTATCCATCTACAGTAGATAGACCAGAGGTTGTAGTAAAAGGATTATTAACATTAACTGCTAAAATAATATTTGCAATAGATACTCCGGTGCTTAATTGCTTTCCATCACTTCATTGCGCTATGAGTATGATGTTTATATTATTTATGTTTGAAAACAAAAATATAAATTATCCAATTAAAATAGTTATTTCATTAATATCTGTACTTATTATGGCAGCTACTCTATTTGTAAAACAACATGTGTTTATTGACCTTGTTAGTGGGGATACTCTTGCACTAGTTGTATATGTTTTGGTTAAAATATTTTATAAAGAAAATAATAAATTTAAAAAAGTACTAAAGATTTAGTACTTTTTATGTAAATTAGTAATAATTTCTTAGTATTTTTACCATTAAATATAGTATAATTATATTAAGAAAAAGGTGATTAAATGAAAAAAGGATTTTTGGGAATAACTCTTATTATTGTTACTGCATTAATTTTATTCGGAACATATGTTTATCTATACAAAATAAAAGGAAATGATCAAGAAATAGTTCCAGATGGAAAAGATATTACAAAAGAAGAATATATTTACAAAGAAGATCTTCTTGTTCTAGGGTACAATGTTAATGAAATAAATACAATCGAGTCTAAAATAAGTACTTCTGATGTTAAAAAATACCTTTTATCTGAAAAATATAATAATTTAATTGAATTATTAAAATCGCCATATTTTAAAATAGAACATATTGATAGATATGAGAACTATTATTCAAAAAACAAAGACTATTCATTTGAAGATATAGTTATATATGTTGAAATTGGACTTGATATAGAGTTCTATACTAATATAACTGAAATAACAAACTATGATGATTATGACGCAGTAGTAAATAAATATTATAAATTACCTGATAACTTTGAAGCTAAAGATTTAGTAAATATTGATAGTAAGTATAAAAAGTCTAGTTATAATTACAGATTAAGAAAAGTTGCTGCTGAAGCATTATATAAAATGATAGATGCTGCTTTAGAAGATAATATTAAATTATGGGTAGTGTCTGCATATAGAACTGAAAGTACTCAAAAGTCTTTATTTAATAACTCCAAAAATAAGGATGGACTTGAACATGCATTATTATATTCAGCAAAGCCAGGACATTCTGAACACCAATTAGGCCTAGCAGTTGATTTAAATATGGCCTCTTCTAAAGCACATTTTGAAAACACTAAAGAATATGCATGGTTAAAAGCAAATTCATATAAATATGGATTTATAGAAAGATATCCAAAAGGAAAAGAATTTATAACAGGATATGGATTTGAGCCATGGCATTATAGATATTTGGGAATAGATCTTGCTACTGATGTATATACAGATGGTGGAACATATGAAGAATATTTAGTTAAGCATTCAAAATAATTTCTTAATAAATAATAGATAATAAGCAAAAAATACAACTACGCAAGAAATAGTTATAATTAATAATTTAACTATTTCTTTTTTTATTGGACTCATTTCATCATTAGCTTTATTAATATTTTCCATTCTTTTAAACACAGAACTTGTTTTTAAAACATTTATTTTATATGTATTAATATTATCAACATTTATCTCTATAACATTTTTATCTTTATTAAAATTGCCATTACCTACTATATCAACATAAGATGAATCATTTAATAGTTCATAATCTATTTCCAAATTATCTTCATTATTTATAACTATTTCATATTCAAATACATCTTTTGAAAAATTAATATCATAGTTTTTAATTGTTAAATTATTAAGTACTCCTAAGGTTTCTTTATCTTCTTTATAATTCTTATATACATTTATCTCATAATCACCATATATATTCGAATTAACTATATATTTATTAATTCCATCTTCTACAAAGAATAAGCCATCTCCAGTAATTATTTCATCATTTTCATTTTTAACTTTAATTATTATTTCATTATTATCAGTAAAATAATTATATTTTTTAATATTTTTATCATAACTAGGAATTATGTTTTCTTCATTTACTTTAATAGATTCTATAGCATATACTTTAAAAGATAAAAACATAATAAAAAAAGCAAATAATATTTTTTTCATATTAATATTATTTACTTAATTATTTTTTATATTCTATTTAATTGTTTTAATTATTATTTTTTTAACTTTCTTTTTCTTTTTTTCTATTTTGAATGCATCTACAAATCTTTCTTCGAAGTTTTTAACTCTCTTGTTATAGTAGATAGTTCCCAAAACATCTCCTGCACGTACTTTTTGCCCTAAAGTTTTATTTAATGAAACACCTACTGCATAATCTATTCTATCTGTTTTTTTATGACGACCAGCTCCTAAATCATAGACAAGTGTTGCTAATTTCAATGAGTCAACTTTATTAACATATCCAGTTTCATGAGATATTACGACGTATTTTTTACATTTATCTTTTAACTTCTTTAAGTCTCCCCCTTGGTATTTAATCCATTCTTTAAATTTGTTTTTAGCATGTCCACTTTCTAACAAATTAACAACTATCTCTTTAGCACGTTTTTGTGTTATTCCTTTTGCGGCACTTATCATTAAACTAGATATATAAACAGATAATTCATATAATCTTTTATCATATTTTCCATTAAAGAAATCAATAACTTCTTTTACTTCAAGAGAATTTCCAATATTAAGTCCTAAAGGGCTGTCCATATCACTTAATGTACATATAACTTTTTTATTATAATATTTCCCAATATTAACCATTGTTTTAGCAAGCTTAGTTGCATCTTTAATATTTTTCATAAATGCACCAGCGCCTACTTTTAAGTCAATAATTATGACATCGCTTCCACTTGCTATTTTCTTAGACATTATTGAACTAGCTATTAATGGAATTGAATCTACAGCTCCTATTTCATCACGTAATGCATATATTTTTTTATCAGCAACAGCGATTTTATCACTTTGACTAATAACTGCACATCCAACTGTTTTTAATTCATCTATAAACTCTTCTTTTGATATTTTTAATTTGTATCCTGTAATGCTTTCTAGTTTATCAACTGTACCACCAGTAAGTCCTAAACTTCTTCCACTCATTTTTGGGACACATACTCCAGTACAGGCAACTATTGGAGAAACAATGAGTGTTATTTTATCTCCTACTCCTCCAGTAGAATGTTTATCAACTACTTTCTTTTTTAATTTAGATAAATCTATTGTTTCACCACTTTTAATCATTACATCAGTTAAATAGTAAGTTTCATCCATTGAAAGCCCATTATAATAAATAGCCCACAAAAACTCACTCATAGTTTGATCAGATATTTTATTCTTAACATAACTATTTACCATATATCTTATTTCTTCATAAGATAATTTTTCTTTATTATTCTTTTTATAAGTTATTTCAATTGCTTTCATTTTTTCCAACTCCTAAAACTCTATTCTATATTTATATTATACATTAATTACTATTTATTTTCCACATCTTTATATGTATATAAACTAATAACTGATTTATCTGGTATATTAGACTCATCTATACTCTTTAACATCTTTTTTCTATCATATGGAACATATACTTCTTCAATATCATATCCATTATTTTTTTCTTTGATTATTATATAATATGCTAAATCATAAGGATTATCTTCATATGCAAGCGCTAAAGCTCTTATTGATCTTACTTTAACATTTTTATCTTCTGTATAATATTTAAAATGAGCATGGCCTTGTATTATTTCATCATAATAATCAACTTTTTTACCACCTAATACAGGATCATTATAAGCAGATACATATCCTCTATCTTCTTTTAATTTGCTTTTTGATTTTGATTTCAAAAGTTCTAATTGTTCAGGAGTATTTGCATTATAAAATTGTTTTTGAGGATTAGGATCATTTTCTTTAATTGCTTTTTGATAATTCCATACACTATTAGTATTATAATCAAATCTAACATCATTGATAAAATGACATAATCCTATTTTTTTACCGCCTACTAATAAATCATAACTATGTTTATTTTTCTTAAGTGATTCAACTTGCTTTTTAGTTAATGTTGACATAGTCCACTCTTGATTTTTAGTTTTCTTTTCTCCAAAATAAATTTTGAATGGTTCTATTCCAAGAATACAATATTCTTCACTATTACCATTAATACAATTTACATTATATTTATTTAAAAGATCTAACACTTCGCCTGAATTAGGACCTACTCCTATGTTATCACCTAATGAATATATTTCAGTAATTCCTCTTTTTTTAATATCTTCAAGTGTTGAAACTAATGGTTCTAAAAGGCCATGTGTATCAGAGAAAACTGCTATTTGTCTACCTGTATATTTACTTCTCATATTTTTCACCAAGAATAATTATAACATATAATTTACAAATTGTTTTATTTTATATATAACAATTCAAAGAAACAGATTACTCTGTTTCTTCTTGCCTTTTGCTGCTTAAAAAAGATATCTTTTCAGCAATAACATCCATAGAATATTTTTTCTTACCATCTTTTTCATAGTTTGATGTTTGTATTCTTCCTTTTACGCCTATTACATCACCTTTTTTACAATATTCGCATGTATTTTCTGCTATACCATCCCATAAAACACATGGTATAAAATCCGTTTCATAATTACCATCAATATTTTTATATGCTCTTGGAACAGCTACTGTAATAAGCGTTCTTTTTTTATTGTTTTCAGTTGTAATTATCTCTGGATTGGCAACAAGTCTTCCAGCTATTACCACTTGATTTAACATATTTTTTACCTCCTTTCAAAGGCAATATAACATATTAAAAAAGCGTTAACAAATTGGAATAATTAAAAAATTATACTACTTTTTTTACCTGTTTTTTAATTTTTCTTTTAAGACAAATTTTAAAAATCATTATGGTTTTTTTACTAATAATTTAATTTTATACTATTTTGAAAATTTTTCTATTTCTTCTTTATTTTTTAAAACATTTACTAAATAATCTATTTCTTCATAAGTATTATAAAAATATAAACTTATTCTAACGGTATCTTCTTTGTTATCACCCATTTTAGCACAATGCTTTCCACTTCTTACACATATTTTTTTACTGTTTAAATAAAGGCCCAAGTCTCCTGACAATATACCATCTATATTAATTATAATTGTACTTCCTTCACAATTTTTATTATATATTTTTATATATGGGATTTCTTCTAATTTAGATATTAGATACTTTTTTAATTCTTTTTCTTTCTTTTCAATATTTTGAAATCCAATTTCATTTAAAAAATCTATTGATTCACCAAATCCAATAATAGACGCTATATCAAGAGTACCCGCTTCAAATCTATATGGAATATCTAATAGTTTTAATGAGTTTTCATCATAGTTTAAATTCATTCCCCCACCATACTCAAAAGGGATCATTTCATTTAATAATTCATATTTACCATAAAGAATACCTACTCCAGTTGGACCGCACATTTTATGAGCAGAAAATGCAAGAAAATCAATATCTAATTTTTGCACATCTACTTTTATATGTGGAACACTTTGAGCACCATCAACTACTACTAATATATTCTTAGAATGCGCAAGTGCACATATTTTTTTAATATCTCTTTTATCACCACTTACATTAGTAATATGTGCTAAAGATATTACTTTTGTTTTATCTGTTATTTTATTTACTAGATCATTAATATTTAATTTTTCATGAATTGAATCAACAAATACTATTTTTATATTTTTTTTAGTTGATAAAACTAACCAAGGAAGAATATTAGATGCATGTTCACTGCTAGATAATATTACTTCATCACCACTTTTCAAATATTTTAAAAAAAATCCAAATACAATCATATTTAATGAATTAGTTGTATTCTTAGTAAATATAATTTCTTCTTTTCTTTTAGCATTAATAAAGTTTTTTACATTATCCCTAGTATAATCTATCATATCATCAACTTTAAAACTAATATCATAATCTCCTCTATGAGAATTAGCAGAATAATTTTCATAGTAATCTAATATTTTTTTAATAACTCTATTAGGTTTAAATGTAGTCGCGGCATTATCAAAATATATAATATTTTTTTCTTTCATTGGAAAGGTATTATCATTATTCATATATATCACCCAATATAATATACTCGTTTATTTTACTATTAAATATAATAAACATAATAATTGAAGTAAATATTTATTTGGTATATAATAAGTTTGGTGATTTATATGGATTGTATATTTTGTAAAATTATTAAAGGGGAATTACCTTCCTATACTTTGTATGAAAATGATTACGTAAAATGTTTTTTAAATATTAATCCTCTTTCAAATGGTCATACCTTAATAATACCTAAGAAACATTTTAAAGATGCTTTTGATATTGATGAAAAGTATATGTTAGAAGTTAACAAAGCAGAAAAAATAATATTAAATTTATTACAAGAAAAGTTAAATCCAACTGGATTTAAACTACATCAAAATAATGGTACTGTACAAGAAATTAAACATTACCATTTACATGTAATTCCAACTTATACTAAAAAATCAAAAAGAAGCGTAAAAAAAATATATGAAGAGTTAATAAAATAATTGAGAAATAAATATTTATATTGTATAATAAATTATAGAGGGATGTGATAAATAATGTCAGAATCAACAAGTTTAAAAACACTTATAATTGTCGGCGGAGGTATATTAGGATTTGTATTATTAATCTTATTAATTGTTTGGATTACTTCAATTGCTAAAGGTCATTATGTAACATATGAAACTTTAGAAGCAAAAATGGTTGAGGCATCTAAAAAATATTATTCTAAAAACCCTACATTATTACCTGCTGAAGATGAAGAAACAACATTATATTATGATACATTAGTTACTGAAGAATATATTAAACCATTAAATAAAATGCTTAAAGATGGTGATAAATGTAGTGCATATGTTGTTATTAATAATGTGGCATCAAATTATGATTATGCACCATATATTAACTGTCCTGGTAGTTATGAAACTCAAGAATTATATAAAGTTATTTTAAAGAATAATCCAGTTGTTACTTCTGGAAGTGGACTTTATAGTGATGGAAATAGTGGTTATTATTTTAGAGGCGAAATAACAAATAACTATGTTAAATTAGGAACTATTGATAACTATGGAGAAGAAGTTGATAATCTTTGGAGAATATTAAGCATTGAAAAAGATAACACAGTTAAAATTAGAGCAACAAAATATACAGAAGATAGTTATACTTGGGATGATAGATATAATGAAACTCAAGAAAATAATTATGGATATAATAAATTTGAAATAAGTAGAATTAAAGATACTTTAGCACATCTTATTAAAGAACCAATAATAATGGATGAAGAATATAAAAGTAAATTGGTTGCTAAAAAATTATGTGTTGGTAGAAGAGAACTTGAAGATACAACAAAAGATGGAAGTACTGAATGTTCAGTAATGAGTAATGATAAATATTATTTTGATTTACTTTCTCCATATGAATATATGAGAATAAGTTTAGATGACAATTGTAAAGATACATCAAGTATTTCTTGTTCAAACTACAATTTCTTAAGATCAGATCAAAATGATGAATGGACTTTATCAGCAACAATTACTAATGATTATGAAGTACTAAGTTTCAATGGTACTCGTTATAATTTAGAAAGTGCTTATATGGAAAAAAATATAATGCCAAGTGCATATTTAAATACTAGAACATTCTTTGTATCAGGTACTGGTACTATGAGCGACCCATATATAATTAAATAATAAAACAAATAAAAATTATTGAATTAATCAATAATTTTTTTATGCGTTATTTTTAAACCATTCATCTTTAATGTGAGCATTATTTGAATCTGGTGTTGGATTTGGTTTATCAACTTTTACAAATAAAGGAATATTTAATGCGTTTCCAAAGCACAATGCAACTCCAGGTCTTAACACTTTTAACTTTTCAATATCTGAATGTGATACACTATGTGTTATTCCTTTAATAATATCTAAATCATCCGGATGGAACATACGAAGTACTATGTAGTTAGAACATTGACTCAATGCAGTTTTAGAAAGTTCACTTGGTCTTTGAGTAATAAGTCCTAAAATGATACCATATTTTCTTCCCTCTTTAGTTATCCTATCAAATATATTATATCCAATAACATTTATATCATTATCATTTTGAACATATCTATGTGCTTCTTCAAGCATTATTTGAACAGGGAAACCTCCTCTACTTTCAAGTTCTATTCCATAATTCAAGAATAACTTAGAATACATTTTAGTTAATGTTTTTGCAAATCTTTCATCTACATAATTAAGATTAAAATTAACAATTTGAGCTTTCTGTCCAGAAATAGTTGTAAATATTTTTCTAACATAATCTTCTTTTGAAATTAGTTCATCTGTATCAAAATATACTCCATAGCCACTATTTATAATTGCATCTAATCTTACTTTCAATATATTGTTTATGTCATAGATTTTATCACTCTTAAGTACACCTTCGCTTATTAATGCAAATTCAAATGCATCATATAAATCTTTTAATTTATATTTTCTAGGTTTCATTTTTGAATTTAGTTGTAACTTATCATCAATAAATCTTTCTAAATATTCTATTACAAGTTGTATAGCATTTATTTTACCTGTTTGATCAACATTTAAACATTGTCTTATTGTTCTAATATATCCGGGTTGAATTATTCTACTTTCTAGATTAATATTTTTAGTATAGAAGTTAGTAAGTACAGCTACAATTTGATCTCTAATTTGAGTTGGTGCCCTACCACTTGTTAATATATCCATTAATGCTTTTGCAATAATATTGTTTTTATATTCAATTACTTTATCTTCATCTTCAGTAAACAAATAAACATATCGTAATGCCTTTTCAATAATTGGAATTTGTGATTGACTATCAGCATTTAATAAAAGTGCTATATCATCTGTATCCAAGTAATATAAAGGTAATTTAATTATTTCACTAGAACTTGATTTTATATTAGTTGTATATTGTTTACATCTACACTTTGATGTTTGATTAATTGTATCAAGTGCTGGTTTATATTCACCATAAACATCAAATAAAACTATATTGGCATTATATGGCGGATTTACTGTTCTATAGAATAAATTTTGTAATAATCTTGCTACTGTACAGCTTTTTCCACTACCAGTATTTCCTAATATAGCAAAGTGATTTGAAAAAAATCTATCTATATTAGCAGATACATTAAATCCTTCATAAGTAATAGACTTACCAAGATATATATTATCTCTATCATCTACACTTTGACTTCCTAGTAATATAATTGCTTCTTCTTTATTAATAAGTCTAACAATAGAGTCATAATCTGGCTTGTGCACTATGCCACTCAAAAAACTATTGTCCTTGAATTCACCAATCATAATACAATTAATCTCATCTCTTGTAATAGATAAGATTTCACATACTATTCTATACTCTTTTTCAAAAACAATATGCATCCCAATAAGGTTTGATTCTATTCTTTTAGTAGTATTTTCTACTTTGATATATTCATCTATAATTGAAATAATATTACCAAACATATACAACTCCTTATTATTCTATTAAAATTATAACACATGTAAATTAAAATAGAAACATTAAGTTTCTATTTTATAGTTTTTATTATACACTCATTATCAAACCTAATTAATGAAAGTATTCTTAATGCTTCCTCGTACTTAGTATTCATACAATAAGTATAAACGTTAAAGTCAATTTTATTATTCAAAAGTAATTCCATAGTAATACCATATTCAATGTCTTCTATGTTATCAAAATCTAATATATAGTTCCTAATATATCTTTTTTTGTTTCTTTCAAATTCTTTCTTAGTAATATTTATTTTCTTAATATCTTTTCTTATGTTTTTAATAAATAAATCTGGATTCTTACAAACAGCACTTATATTAATTACTAAATAATCATCTATAATACTAGAACTATAATTTAATCCATAAACTATTCCTTTTAATTTATATTTTTCAAATAACTTAGATGAAGATGAAAAGTTACTATTCAATATAAAGTTTAAATAATCTTTTAAAATACTATCTTCTTTTATACCAAATATTCGCTTGTCCATTTTAATTGAATATTTAACTCTAGGTTCTTCTATATCTTTTTGTATTTCTTCATAAGGTATTTTAACTATCTCTTTTTCTTTTTCTTTTACTCTTTTTGGAAGAGTTTTTGGTTTTAAATTCAAATTAGAAATGTATTCATTTATTACTTCCATTACTTCATCAGGATCAAAATTACCACATACAACTATGAATGTATTATTAGGCACATAATAATCATTATATATTCTATTTAAGTCTTTAGCAGTAATCTTTTCTATATCGCTTCTTTCACCTACCACAGTATTTTTAATATATGAGTCAAAGAATAGATTTTTGTATAAATGATCTGACATAAGACTATCAATTCTATCTTTATACATGTCTATTTCTTCCCCAATTATTCCCTTTTCTTCTTCTACACATTTTTCATCTATATTAATGTTATAAAAGATATCTAGTAATAATTTTAAATTTTCAATTAAATTTATACTTCCAAAAATATTGTAATTTGTTCCATAATAACTAGTCCATGCATTAGCAAGACTACCTAATTCATTTATTCTTTTAGATATTTCTGGATTTTCTGATAGTGCCATTACTTTATGTTCTAAAAAATGTGCACTTCCTGGTACTACATCGTATATTTTATTATTTAATTTATATTTAGTAACATTAGCTCCAAATTTAACACTTATTGTTATATAAAAATTTTTAGTCTTATCTGTTTTGTATAAATAAACTTCAAGTCCATTGTCTAATTTTTCACAATACAACTCTTCATTTACTTTTTCAAATGTTTTCTTTATCATTAGTTATCCCCCTTAAGCAAATAAATAGTGGATAATGAAATTTTATCGTTTAAATTAATCACTTCATCAATTGTAACATTATTAACATTTTCTCTTAAAGTTTCAATATCTTCTATTGTTTCAAATTCTCTATTGTAATAAGTATCTATTTGAGCAGATAAATCATCATAATAGTTATTTATGAATGTGTTAATTGTCTTTTTAGCTGAATCAAACAATCTTTCTACTGCTTTTTTATCTGACATGGATTCTACACATTTTTTAATAAGTTCCACTGTTTTTTCATAATTCTTTTTATTAATACCAGCATATATAGTTAAAGAAGGATTATATCTAGAATAATATGAACCTATTGAATAACAAAGTGAATTCTTCTCTCTTACTATATTAAATAATATTGAGTCATTCATTGTACCAAGAATAGTATTATATACTCTAAGTACATGGTTTAATTCATGAAAATTCATGTTTAATAGCCTATATCCAATATATAATCTAGATTGATTAAATGGTAATGAATCTACTTTTTCAATTAATTTATTATTATATTTATGTTCTATTGTAAATCTTAATTTTTTATTATTTCCTTTTATTTGTTTTAATATTGGTTTTAGTTCATCAATTATTGATGTATCAACATCACCTAATATTGCAATATCTACTTTATAACTTCCATCAAATAAAGTCTTATAATATTCATATAACTTATATGAGTCTATATTTTCTAAGTCTTCTACTTCAGGAAAAAGACTATATTCTCCTGGAGTACCTTTATACATAAGCTCAGCATATTTAATGCCACCATATGTCATTGGATTATCTTTTACTGCTTTAACGCTTGATATAGCATCTTCTTTTAACATTTCAAAATATTCATCATTAAAATGATTATCTGCTATATTAGGATTAAATAATACTTCTTCAAAATATTTTATACATTTCTTTAAATATTTTTTATCAATATATTTTGGATTTAGTAAATCAAGAGACATCGCATATGAGTTACATTGTCCTGTCATTCCATAAAATATAGATACTTTCGTTCCATATAAATCTTCTACTACTCCAGCCATTTTATCTTTGGTATTATATTTTTTAGATGTATAAAGTAAATTTTGAGTTAATAGTTTTCCGTAAGGAATATCATCTTTATTAAATTCTTTTGTTAAAAATATAACAATACTTACTGTCTTAAATCTATTTGTATTAATAAAATGTATAGTATAATTATCATTAATTATTTTCTTGTATTCCATATTATTCCTCTTCTCGTGTTATATTATAACATAATATATTTTAAAAAGAAGATATCTAATATCTTCTTTTTTATTATTTACATTTTTTAACATTTTATTATTGATTCAAGAGCAAGTACAATCATTTGATCTAATTTTTGTTCTCTTTCCATTGGGTCAATTATATCATGGGTTACTAAGTTATCACTTATTGTAAGAATAGAAGTTGCTTTTTTATAGAATTTTTTAGCATTATATAAAAGAGCATATGTTTCCATTTCAACTGCCTTACATCCTAAATCTACATATTTAGAAATGTTACTTTCTCCAGTATAAAATGCTAATGATGTATGTACTCTTCCTTGAGTTATAGGGATACCTCTAATTCTTGCTGTATTAGTAATAACTCCATTTAATTCTTGAGAAGAATTAATAACTTCTTCATTGTCTCCTTCTCTTCCAGCTTCTTCATCAAAATATGTTTTAGAATAAGCTGAATCTGCTAGTAACAAATCATATAGTTTTAAATCTTCTAAATAACTTCCAGCAGTACCTATTCTAATAATAGTATCAACATCATAATAATCAAATAATTCATGGCTGTATATTCCCATACTTGGAATTCCCATTCCACTTGAAAATATTGTTACTCTAACACCTTTGTAATATCCAGTATATGCAAGTTCACCACGTAATCTATTAACAAGTTTTGCATCAGTTAAATACTTTTCAGCAATATATTTAACTCTATTTGGATCTCCTGGCATTAAAACTTTCTTTGCAATATCTTCTTTCTGTGCTTCAATATGTACTGTTCCCATTGTTTACTTCCTTTCCTACTCGTTAGGCTCCTCTAACTTTACTAATACGTCTCTAGGCTTACTTCCCTTTGCAGGACCTACTATACCTTTTTCTTCAAACATATCCATTATACGAGCTGCTCTATTATAACCAATACTATATTTTCTTTGAATTAATGATGCACTTATTTGTCCCAT
>AUXO010512307.1_pt1 | contig 15694 bp, 19 predicted proteins | sample 768731 | NCBI WGS metagenome assembly AUXO01 (sample SAMN02715735, study PRJNA202380) | gut metagenome | biome: sheep rumen | host: Ovis aries | place: New Zealand: Palmerston North
CGCAGCGCGACAGACAGACAGTGCCGCCAGCGCGCAGAGCAACGCGCAGCGCGACAGACAGCGCGCAGAACGGCAGTAGAAATATTTGATTTTTTGTGCTATAATGAACGGGTACATTATATAGCAACGAAAAAGTATATCAATATGCGATTAAGCAACGCGGTTTACCGCGCGTCGGATGCCCGTTTACGGAATGCTTATTAAAGCATAAAAAACGATAGCAAATTGACTATAACGCAAAAAGCTATAAAGGCTATTTTTTTGCTATATTGCATCCGGGAAAGTACAAGCATTTTAGTATAGAAGTTAGCAAGTGTTAACACGGATTTAGTTAGCAAGTAGGGATAAAATGCAAGTAGAATTAAATTGCTAATAAAGAAAGAATTGTTAGCAAAACATGAACGATTAAAAATATTTGTGCGGTTTTGCTAGTAAAAATGTTATTGATTTTTAATGGTTTGTATTGTGAAATATTTTATATTTTCAAGCATAAATAGAATATTATCACATATTGTTAGTTAAATAGTATAGTGTTATATTATTATGATATACAATGTATAGTGTACAATTTGATACAAATATACATTGTATAGTTAGTATATAGTATGTATGTAGTATGTTAGGAAGATACAAAGTATACAGTTGATAGTAACATACATTAAAGTATTAAAGAATAGTTGTTTTTCAGGCGGGAACGGCAGGCAGATTGCAGAGGTAGGAAGGCACGGCAGCCACGCAGGGAAGACGAGTTGCCGTCATTGAGAAGCAATCGGAAATTGTATCAGATAATACATATTTCAAGCGTTATTTGCATGATAAAACAGAAAATATTGTACTTTTTTTGTGTTTAGAATGTAAAAATAAAGGAAAATGTATTGTTTTTTGTACTTTTTTTAATGTTTAGATAATGTTTTATAGAGTAAGCAGCCGCTAACTTTTTAGTGAAAATGTTGCAATAATAATACAGGAAAACGGCTGTATTTGTAAAATTTGACCAAAACGAAAAATTTTGCATGGGGACAGAATTTTGAGAAAAAGGGTTTTTTTGAACTTTTCAGCCACTAAAACGGCGATTTTATATCAATAGGGGCATAATTTACAACTATATACGCATAATTTACTTCTCATTCCGGCTAGTTCATAATTTAATCTATTCAAACTTTTCATCCATCTAATCTCAAAAAACCATAAAAAACAAACCATTTTTTGTACTTTTACAAACATTTTCACTCTATTTTCTTAAAATTTCACACAAAATTTTTTACTTTTTTCTAACAATTTCCCACAAAAATCTAAAAATTTTTCAGTAAATCCGTAAAATTTTCCACCAAACTTTTTCAAAAAATCTAAAAACTACACCCTTTTTAACATTTCAGCGAACAATTTTTTAAGTTCCAAGTTCTTTTTCCTTATCGTTACTGGAAACATTTACAATAAAACCCCTCCCTCTTTTATGAGATATAAAATGTTTTTAATTTTACTTACTTGTAAACCTGCAAATATTATGTTATAATTAACATCAAAACCTGCGAGGAGATGGTAAAGATATTACCATTACAAAATATAAGTCAACTTAACGACGGCTCTCTTCCGGCGAATCTGAATGCTCGTACCACTAAAGTTTCGATGATACTCTCCGTCGAGAGCATACTCTCTATGCCAGAGAACAGTTCTCTCTTTTTACTGGTAGGCACAGGAGGGGGAAAAAGTCACTTTGCATCTACTACACTATACGAGGTAGCTGAAAGGCTGCAAACGAGGGTGCTGATATTAGAGAACCGTATACGAACAAAGGAGCAGATGCAGTACGACATTACACAAGCTGACAGTTCGGATCGTATATCGGTTCTTAGCTATCAGGCTTACGAGTTTTTGAAATCACGAGGTGAGACATTAGATTTCTCTAAGTACGGTTTAATCGTATGTGATGAGTTTCAACACATTGTAATGGATGCACCATTACCAAAGGCTTACCGTACATACGATATCGTAGAGGATATAATGAAACTCTCTGTTCGTAGATTTTTTATGAGTGCAACGCCAGCGGGGTTAGTGCCACATTTACAGCAGTTGCACAATGAAGCCTCTATCCCCTACTACACTTTATCGTTAGATATGGATTATAGTAGAATATATTTACGTCCATTTTACAGGTTGAATGATATTCCACATATAATAAGTAAAGCTCTATCAGAAAAGAAAAAGATTATAATTTTTTCACGAGATTTACAACAAGCGAAAGAACTTTATAAAATGTACAAAACAAATAAAAATTCAAATATTATGTTTATTTGTTCTAAAAGTGCAAAGTTTTGTTATACACGTTTAATGGATGACAAGCTAGTTAATATGTTGATCGAAACAAAACGTATTCCGGATGGAATAGATATTATTGTTACCAGTACAGTATTAGATGTAGGCATTAGCATTGTAGATCCCAAACTAACGTATGTAGTTACGATGCTCACAGACATTGAACAAAGTATTCAATGTTTAGGCCGTAAGAGGTTAGTTGGGGATGAAGAGGTTCAATTTTACGTTCAGAATGTAAGTGAAGGCAAGTTGAGGCAAGAATTAACCACTATACAAAAACGGTATGAGGCTTACCGTATTTATAGAGATCGAGGGATTGCGGCAATGCTTATACATATTGGTGGCGTATCGCTTGATTATTATAATATGATAGTCTATCCGGACAATGATACGATACGCTGTCAACCAATTATGGGTAGAGTATTATATGATGAGTACCGCATGGCTGCCATTACAGAAATTTTAGAGAGTAAACGCAGGTTGGTAGATGTAATGGCTGCGAAGTATCACTTTAATCAAACAGACATGCAGCAGCCGGTCTTACCAACTCACATTACTCGTGAAGCTGTACTAGCTGACTATGTAGGGATTCCATTATTAAATATGACTGAACGGCAACCGTTCATCCGAGCATTGGGATTGAGAGGTATTGATCGTCATTTAATAAGTAGTCGCAAAAAGATTAACACTGTACTAAAGGATGAAGGTTTGCCGTATGAAATTCATGAGTACCGTAAAATGATCGGGGGGGTTGATTATCAACGAGTATGGGAAGTAGTTAAAGCAAACGGGTAAAACCCCCCCATGTTGCGGGAATTTATAACGGAATGCTTATAGTATAAATAAAAAATAACTACCTTAATTTATACTAAACCATACCTGTTCATTATCCACCGCGACTTGGTTCGGGGATACCACCCCCATACTTATGTCTTACAACAAAGTAGATCAATTAAAAAACGAGAAAGCAAATCAACAATACATTATCGTAACAGCAATGGGGTGTTGTAGTTGTTTGTTTATGGTCTACCTCTACTCATAACTAAAGCACCTAGGCTTTCCACTCATTTCTCTAAAAAAACTATTGTATACGATGATGTGATATAGTTAATTCAATTCTTAAAGGAAAAATGAGGTGATTATATTATGTATTCGGCATTTGAAGTAGCAAAGTACATCATATGGTACTGTACCAAAGAGAATCATATAGTAAGCAATCTTAAATTGCAAAAAATTTTATACTTTGTACAAGCTGAATTTTTGGTTGCACGTAATACCCCATGCTTTAACGAAAAAATTGAGGCGTGGACTTTTGGGCCAGTTGTTCCTGATGTTTATTATAAATATCGAGCATTTGGAAATGCACATATTCCTTGTGTAGATATGACGGATTCGTACAATATTACACATGAAGATAGATTACTCATCAACGGTATTATTGATGCTTGTGCGCCTTACACAGCTCCGCAATTAACGGAAATTACACGAAATCAATCTCCATGGTTAAAAGCATATCACACAAACAAATCTTGTATAATTTCTGAAACATCTATCCATGAATTTTTCAAAAAAGAGGAAAGCGATCTATGAACATACGCACTCAATCCGGTATAAAAATCTACTGTCTTCCTAGCAGCGCTCTATGCAAATGTACAAGGAAATCTCCAGAACATATGAATGAATGTCCGATTTGCAATTTTGACTACTTCGGCATGGAATGCGTCCCTGAATTATGTGATAAATACGAGGAAAATGAAACATCTGTAGAAGAATAAAAAAATCCCATATTATAAATAAGTACGAAATCCTTACGCGAACATAAGAAAAGGAATATTCATAAATAAAACCCTTTCGTTTGTCGTAGGTGGAGTCGCAAGTCACGTACCTTTAGGTGCGTGGTAGTTGACTATGATGTAAAATCAAGAAATAGGTGTAATTCTAACTCAAGTATTTAATTATTTTAATTGACATTTCTTCCATCTTATGTTATAATATAAACAGTATGGATATACAATCTTTTAATCGTTCTGAAAGGAGTGTTTAATCATGTTACTTAATCCCAATGTAGATGTCGAGCCGACAAGTATGTGCAATCGTGATGTTGTCTGGGACTGTGTCGATATCTTGTCGTGTATTGGCCCGGTGGTTCAGGATTGTATGCAGTCTCCAGTAGTAAGCAATAGCACTGTGTATAATGCGTTAGAAGCTATGCGGATCACGGAACTGCTCTTTATTAAAGGTTATTTAGCGGGGAAAGAGGGCAGCGACGAATTTAGTGATATTTATAAAGTTCATAGTAAGATTGTCCAGATGGCGCATGAGTTAAGTCCGATTGCGGGAGCGCGGCTGAAGACAGCTTATAGTTATCTTGATGACGTAGTTCAGCGTGCTTCTGTCTCTGAGGAATTATCTTCCGATGATGATAAGGTGTGATTATGAGTGGTAGAGCAACAAGGTTTGAAGCCCAAATTATAGACCCAACCCTACCTCTTAATGGACGTAAGGTTGAAGTTCTTCAATGTGATTGGGATCCTGATTTTTTATTGCTGTGTGGTTGGAATCTTATAGATGATAGAGAGGCTATGCTGACTTCGTGGCAAGTCGAAAAGGAATCTGACGTGTGTCATTATAATACATTGGAAGAATTTATCAAAGCGTGGAATAATTGGGAATTACCGCCATTCGTTCTTCTCAGACCTGAACAAGTGGAAATTTGTCAGGAGTTAGGACATGTAGATATGTAGACGGCAATTCTTTTAGCGAAATTTTAACACTAAGGAGATAGATATGGGTAAACTAACAATTGATGACTTTGTAAAAGCAATTAAACTCTGCATGTCGACTAAAGTAGAGGGTTGTAGTGGATGCCCCGCTGTGTATGTAGAGGATGATTGTCTGCAAATCAATGAGATTGTTGCACCGATCGTAACTGCAAGAGTACGCGCGAAACGTCTTGAACGTGACCTTAAAGTGGCAAAAGCAGAAATTACTTTATTAAAAGGTGCAATGAAAACAATGACTGACCAGCCCGAAAAGGACACCCGGAAAACAAGTTCTACTCCCCGCAACCAGAATGAAGAAGATTTAGAACGCTGGCACCTGATTGGTGCAAAAGCTCTTAACGATTTGTTATGTTTGCACATGATTGTCGAATATGGAGCACCATTAACCGGTTGTGTTATCAGCGAGTTAGAAAATAGCATGGATGTTTGTTTTGGCGTTTTAGCGAAAGTAGCTACTGCGTGTGAGTATCCTACTATTGGTGAATTTATGATTCGGGCTGCATTGATCTTAGATAAAAGATCGGCAGACCCCAGTAAACGAAAATATATTAACGAAACTTTAGTTGTATTGTTGATGAGAGGAGATGGATCGCATGAGTCTATTTGGTAAGAAAGAACGTGACGAAATGTTAGCAAAAACTGCTCACACAGTTGCTATTCGTGTTATGGATATTGCTAATCTTGCAAATATTATTTCACAGTTACATGATATTCACGGTGAATATGTTTTAGTGAGTGATATTGTAGATGGTGTAAATGAAACAATTGACAATGCGTTCTTACATATTGCTCTAACCTCTGGCATAGTTAAGCACGATTTAATTCAGTTGGTATTACATACAGCCGAGCGACTTGATGAATCTGCTGCAAAGTCTGGCAAAAAAACTGATATGTATAATGTTGTTCGCGATTATCTCTCCCCTGATGTAGAGGCTCATATTATAGAGATGTTTGTTGATGAAGAATAAAATAGTCAAAGACACCTCTCCAGTCGATCTCAACCGTCATGTTGCTCTTATTCAAATTCGCGATTTCTTAAACTTCTTGCGTGATGCCGAGTATGAGTTTATCGCTGCAACAGGTATAATTGAATTAAAAGAGAGTGAACAACAAGATATCGAGCATTACTTAGAACTACACGATGTTTGTCCCAGTGATTTAGAGAAATTAAGTGCAGCTCTAACTCAGATTCGCAGAGAGCGGCGCGAAGCAAAGAATTGTGTTGAACTACTTGCGCCGATTCAGAATTGGTATAATGATAACCAAAAGATGATTTCTAGCTTGAAACATTTATTAGATGATGTATCTGCTATTGAATGTAAACAGCAACATAGAAACTATGTAGATCGAACGGATGTTATCAGACGCACCTTATGATTTGCAAAAGTGGTTTTAACAAATGTATTTAACGAATAAATATATTGTTTTGGAGGTGGAATGATTTATGACTACCATGATTCATCTGAAAACGGGCGAAGTTATCCCATGTTTTGGGGATGAGGAAATTCAATTGAGACGCATTATTGAAGAAAGGCTTGGCGACGATGCAGCGAAGACATTTGATGATGTAATAGATCAATGTTGTCATAGCAATAAGGATGACGAATTCTTACTTGATGATATTGAACGTTTACAAAACCAACGCGAAGAAATCAGAGACGCATTAGAAGATGCGTGCCAGACATTACATGAAACTGCAACTATGTTCCGGTTAGAGAATGAGATTGATGCGGATTATATTGAGGAGCAGGCGATGATATTGTCCCAGTTGTGTTGATAGGGAGTGACTGAAATGTGGTTTGTCTTTCTTGTATCTATGATTGCTATTAGTTTGGTAAGTTCACTTTTGGTTTTATTTATCAACGCGGTAGCCAATAAGATTCACAAAGATAATATCCGAGCAGAAAAAGAACTAGAAGAATATCGTACAAAGGAGCACTACAAAGATGAGTAAGAAACTTATTGCTGTTATTATTGTTCTAATTGGAATTATTGGTGGTGTTTACACTGTCTTATCTTTAGAACACGTTGGTCAAGGTGAAGTTGGTGTTGTATATCGCATGAAGGACGGTGTACAAGATGAGACGCTTGCGCCAGGATTTCACTTCATCTCCCCCACTAGCAAAGTAAAGACGTACCCTATTGCTCAACAGCAACTTGTATTGAGTAATAATCCCTCTGATTACAATACTGATTCTCATGCGGATTGGCATGTCGATGCACCCGCTAATGGCGGTATGGTAAAACTCAATATGACGATCAATTATAACTTCTTACCTGACCGTGTAGTAGAACTCTATGAAAAGTTCAACGGCATGGACGGCGATCAAATCATGGATAGTATGGTACAGAATAGTGCTATCGCTTACATCAAAGAAGTTACGCCGCAATTCACCGTAATGGATATTTATAGTGATAAACGGTCTGAGGTAAGCAAAGCAATTACTCAGTATCTTGATTCTAAATTGACGGACGAGTACGGTATCAATATTTCTTCTGCTCTTATTATTGATGTACAACTTGATAAGACATTACAAGAAAAGGTACAGGCAAAAGAACAGGCTAAACAGGATGCAGAAAAAGCTGAATTGGATAAACAGACAGCTATTGCACAGGGTGAAGCAAATAAAGCAAAGGCAGAAGCGGCTGCGGCGGTTACTATTACAAATGCGCAAGCGGAAGCTAAAGCAAACCAGATTATTTCCGCTTCTATCACTGATAAGTTAATTGCAATGAAGGAAGCAGAAGCCCGGCAGAAGTTTGGTTGGATTACTGTACAAGGAGCCAATACAGTTGTTACTACAGATGAAGATCAGTAATGCTAATATTTGTTTTGAGGTGATTTGATGTCATGTATAAATTTTATATGGTTTGAATTTGGTGGGCTATTAGGTGTTCTTTTCATGACACTACTTAATATTTGCAGAGACTATCGTGATGATGATTACTATGACGACGATGATGACGATTAAATAAAAGACTGTCGCAGTTAATACTGCGAGGGAGGAGGCGAACATGCCGGAGTGCCTGTACCGCGCTGCTTGCGGGAAGGAGGGATTTGATGACTGCCCTTGTGATTTTTATTTTCCGATGTCCGACTATTCGAGGCTCTCCTGTCCGGATCGGCAGCAATTAACTTCGTATCGCATTTCTTTAGAACAAAGACAGAAAGCGTACCGTGAAATTATAAAAGACTTTAAGGATGATTAAACATTTTTGCACCACCTCTGTATAAAGTAAGAAAATTCCCTTTATCACTTTTAATAGAATGTGATTTCAAATTAAGTGATAATAAAGAATTAGACAAGTATTTAGTTAATCAGCAAGACAATATGCTGTTTCGTCAAATTAGAATGATTACCGGTGATTGCGGCAAACGCAACGATTATATTATCTTTGTTAATTGTAAAGGTGGCAAAGCTCACCGTGACGCATTATCTGATTTAGTACGAGAAGGATTTTGGATTGGTGATACACATTACGTAACCAGCGAACGGTCAGCATCTATGGTACGCACCTCTATACTTTCTTTTGTAGATGAAAGTATTAGTGAAGAATTACGCCGTCGTGTCACGATGGATATACATTTAGAAACAACGGTTCTTTCTAAGTGGTATGCGTATCGCGGATTGATGTTAAGCTCGTGTCATTGTTTAGAGGGTTGGACGCCGCGTATTATTATCGTACCAGACTTATATCGTGTTATTGCAAATCAGACGATTAAGTATGTTTATGATAAACACATGACCTATGAAAAGGACGGTAAAGTATTACCGTGGGTGCAAAAAGATATTGCGACCGGTGTACGAGACATCGAGATCAATGCTGCGGATGGGTGTGGAATACATCATCCTGATATTACCGATCAAGTTCGTGGCATGTTGGACGCTAAGTCCGACCCTACTTCAATCTTGTGGCGTGCGCCTTTTATCAAAGGCGTAACCCACGAGATGGATTACATTTCATTTTTTCAAGAACGCGGGGTAACTGAAATAGTAGATATTTGGGGAGTACGTCACGACGTCTCCCCTTCTTCCCTACCTGCTATTATTATGTGTGAATCAATGTATAAAGGTTTCAAATATTTCAAACGCAATGGAGATGTGTCAGATTGGGAACATTATTGGGAAGTGTTTCATAAATACAATCATTGCATCGGAGTTGCGAAATGGAATTTTTCTTTAGATGAAGAACCTTTGTATACTCGCGGCAACTATCAGATATTGCAAGACTTAGATTTACCTTATGAGGATTTTGCTACGCTGGCGCGATATTCGATAAGTTGGGTGTCACGCATTCTTACCGGCGATCCCGTTTATCTGTATAGTTTTCTCGGATTATTTGCCGACCAACATAAGAGCTTTGATTTGCGCATGGAAGCGTTAGTTAAGAATCGTATGATGATTCATGAAGCTGGTGTACGTCAGTACATTATATCATTGATTTCTAAAACGATTGATGATATGAAGTGTGGTAAATTATATTTGAAAGCCTGTTTTAAATTTGAAGCTCCTGACCTTATTATGTTAATGGAACATATCGGCGGTTTGCCTTTGCATGGTTGTTTAGAATCAGATGAGTTTTTCTCGTTTAACAAACAAGGTAAGTTCAACGGTTATTATTTGGTGGAACGCAACCCCCATATTTGTCGATCTGAGCATTGCAAATTAAAAGCGGTTAATAATGAATTAACTGACAAGTATTGTTCCCACCTGGTGAATGTAGCTATGTTAAATAGTAAATCAATTACTGCCCAGCGATTAAACGGTAGTGACTTTGACGGCGATTTAGTATTAGTAATTGATGAACCCATGATGATGGCAGGCGTAGACCCCGACGTTCCAATTACGATTGATGTTGAAGATAAAGTTACTGCTTTAGAAGAAGCTGACACGCCTGAGAATCAGGTGAAAGTTGCATTACGTGGCATGAATTCGTTAATCGGTGAGACAAGTAATTGTGCTACGGCATACATCAATAAAACGCCGAAGACCATTGAAGCTAAATTGCGCTATGACTCTTATATAAACTTACTGAGTGTTATCAATGGTAAAGCAATTGATTCGGCTAAGACCGGTGTAGTGTATAATATTCCTAGATATATTGCTAAGTATGGGCGACCTCTCCCCTACTTCATGAAATATGCTTCACCATATTATGCCAGCATGAAAGACTTATCTAAGTCACTTAGTAACATGAATCGTCTTTGCATGGAAATTGAATCGTGGCAGCGGTCTATCCGGTGGAATAAACCGTTTTCTAAATTTTCTGCTACGGGAACAATGCAAAACTTTGAGTATCATATTGACACAGAGGATAATATGAATCAGCCCGCAGAGTCACAGCATTTTGATTATAAAATCATGATCGACGATACAATCCCCGTCGATAAAAATAAACTCGAACAGATTCGGGCTATCTTTCTACAGTACAATCAAGAAAGTAGTGCTTTAACAAAAGAGTTTCGCGCAGGGTTATTAAAGGCTACAAATAAAAAGAGCCGATCTGAAAGCTATGTAATAGATATTGATTGGCAGACATTTTATAATTCGTACCGATTAAGATGTTTTGATATTTGTCCTAACATCTGTGAGCTTGCTAACTATGCTGTTATTATTTGTTATGAGTATTATCCAAAAAGGTCAAAAGGTTTTTTGTGGCATATAGCTGGCGAAGGCATTATTGCTAATCTTAAACAAGTAGAAGAATATTTACCTATCAGAGATGATGCCGGTGACTACGAATATTTAGGTCGGCGGTATCGAATGGAGAAGATCATGTTTGATTAACGAAATATTATTAGTTCAGAATTTATTAGATGGAATCGGTATCAATAAGGCATGTTTGTTTCAACATTGTTATTTATTGGCGAAGTATTATTTGCAGTTAGGATACGAACCGGTAGATGTTCGTCGGAATATTTTTGCGTGGGCAAATAAATATAATTTATATTTAAGCAGCACAAAAATCAATATCAACCGCATCATTTTCAAAGCGCAAGAAGATAAACGTCGTTTACGTGAGGACGTAGTTGTTCGTGTTTCGCAGAAAGATTTAGATAATATTGCAGAACGGTTTGATAATCCGAAAACGCGCCGCATTGCTCTGGCCATGTTGTGCTATGCAAAGGTTGCAGCAGATAGCGCAAATGAGTTTGAACTATCTATCATATCATTCTGTAACTGGCTCGGAGTTGATTTCTCACGGATGCACAGGGCATATCTAAAAGAATTGCAAACCTTTGGATATGTTGAGCGGATATCAAAGACTCATGCCAAGAAGATTTATTCGTGGGATCGCAACGTCAAAAGTAAAGCTGCGAATTTTAAGTTGTTAGTGAAGTTTAATAATTCTGGCACGCATGTATTAAGAAATAACGATATTGATGCTTTGTTTCATGAATGTTTCGATGAGCGCACTGACTGACGAAAACTTTATATTGAACCACCCCTCTGTTGTTTTTGAGGGGTGGTTTTGTTTTGAAAAAGTCTGTGTATATGAATACATAATATGTGTGGTAAATATAAATTGTTAAAATAAATGGCTCTGGCTGAGTCAAATTTAATTTTTGCTCGTGGTCTTTGGATTACGATCAAAGAAGTAAAGGAATGAAAGAACGTATTGATTAAGTTGTTAAGCACCGAAGTCACGGAGTTGGCACGCCAAAAGAAACATTATAATCTGGTTAAGACACAGGGATCTCATCGTGGACGTAAAAAATATTATTTGAAAAACGATGATTATGAGGCTATGGCAGTTATTGCCAATATGCGAGGGTACGATCTGAATACCTTCTATCATAACTGTGTCGAGGGATTGGGATATGTATGAGCCAAGATAATGTATTTGAACAGGCTATTGTAAAAATCTCAGGCGTATTCGATGTAGACGATAACGGGCAGATTGTTGTGTATGATGATGATATGCAGCCTTGTAGGTTGTCTGAGATATTAGAAAAATATATGGGACACTACGCTTTGTTAACAATAGAAACACGCGAATTAGGAATCACAAAGAAAGGACGGTGAGTGCTAGTGGTTAAAAAGGAATTAGTAGCAGAGATTGCTGACCGTATGAATATCGACAAAGAAACCGCAGGTTTATTCTTTCAAACATTTCAGGATGTAGTCTATGACACGCTTAATTCTGGCGAGGATATTTTAATTGTTAATATGATGCGTATGGAGATTGTGCTACGCGATGGACGTAGCTATTATGATTTATCTGCAAAGGCAAACGCATGGGCACCGCCTAGATATAATTTAGTAATTCGTCCTATTGGCAAATTAAAGGACTCTATTAAGAGCCAGAAGGTTTCTACTTATGAAGCAAAGAAATTGCGTAAGCACTCTCGGAGCGAAGACTAATGGGTAGAGCAAAACAAAGTAAACACATTAAGTTGTTCGATAAAGAAAAAGTTGCGAAGATTAACCCTGAGAGTAAAAGGCTATTAAGAGAATATAAAAAAGATATGGTGTTGCGTGAACTGTCTCCCGGAACAATCGAAGGTTATTTTGGTGACTTATATCAGTGGTTGATTTTTGTATTAGAGAATCAAGAGAATAAGTCTGTTTTAGAAATAGACGAAGATGATCTGACAGATTTTTTCTATTGGTGTAAAACCGAAGGAAACAATACACGCCGCATGAGACGTAGATATTCTAGCATTTCAGCGTTTTATAAATTTTTAAGGAAAAAGCGCAAGGTCACAGAGAACCCGATGGAGTTTGTAGACCGACCAATTAAAGATGTCGATGTAATCACTCAGACATATTTAACAGTAGAGCAAATTGAAGAAATGAAAGAGAAATTAGCAGCGACGGGAAATCTCACACTTGAAGTGTATGCTTTATTCTCTTTGAGTACAATGGCTCGTGTCAATGCTGTGTCCAACATCAAGTGGAAACAGATTGATTTTGCGCAACGCATTGTTACGGACGTTTTAGAAAAAGAAGGAAAAATAGTAACCTTATATTTTTCTGAGGAAGTCCGGTTAAAACTTATTCGACTTCAACAGTTCCGCGAACTAAACGAGATCGACGATGGTGGTTATGTCTTTTTCAGCAGAGATAAAGATGGTCATCCTAAACCTGTATCGACTGGTACATTACATAGTTGGGCAAGGAAGATTGGTCGCATGATTGGGGTGCCTACGCTGCATCCGCATGACTTTAGGCACTCTGGTAGCCAGCAACTTAAACTTGCTGGTATGCCCTTAGAGGAAATATCGGTTTTATTAAATCATGAATCGACTGAAACTACCCGGAGACATTACCTACAAGCCGACACACAAAGTATACGAGCATCCAAAGATAAGTATGGCTTGTGAGTTTGGATAATTTTGGAATAGAAGAATTAAAGGATTGATAGCATGGATTTACTTGATTTACGAGCAGATCAACGTGCTGCGGCAGCTAAGAACGAGAAACTTGGCGAGATGTATGTATTCGCGTCGCGCCATGTTAAATGTACACGGTGCGGTCTGGTGCCGCGCAAAGCTGATACTGTTTTCTTCAAAAAGAATGATTCTCCTGTTTACTCAGCAAACAATGGACGTATTTGTATTTGTAAATCGTGTGCACAGAAAATATTTGAAGCATACGCAAAGGAAACAAATGATCCTTTGTACGCATTGATGCAATTTTGTGCTGAGTTTAATTACTATTATGATAAAGAAGTCGCCATTGCACTGTATGATAATGGCACATTATCATTAGGTAGATACATAGCGAAGATCAATACAGTAGACAGAGGTAAAACATTTGCCGACAATTTTGCGTCTGTTGTATCTACTCAACGAGAAGAACCTGCGGTTTTAGAGCAACCAACCTATAATCGTACAACGTCTTGGGCAATTGAAGACAAGAAAAACAAAGACAATGTTTCAGAACGTATCGGCTACGACCCGTTTATTGACGGGGGATTTTCTGATGAACAGTTAAAATTTCTGTATAATACCTGCGCGGGGTATTTAACAGATGCGGTTGAACAAGACCCGCATAAATTGCAAAACGTCGTTTTGATGTGTAAAACATTTTTACAGTTGGAAACAATTGATAAGATGTTAAATAATCAATTTAACTCAGTTAATCCAGACACACAACTCATTGCGTCACTCACTGCCACCAAAGAGAAATTGACTAATACTATTACTAGAATAGCGAACGAAAATGGTTTTGCTGAAAAAACTAGCGGTCGTTCCAACCAAGGTGCAAACACACTGTCGTTCAAAATGCGTGAAATGGAACAAAAACATTTTGAGTTTTCTAAGGTAAATATACATGATGTTCGTATGGCTGAATCATTTAAGGAAATCGCCAAAATTAACGCACACGCTTTAATGGATGAACTTGCAGAAACCGGCGATGATTTTGCTCGTCTCTGCGCGGATCAGCGACAGTTTGTTGTGGAATTGCAAGAAGAGAACGATGAATTAACTGAGCAGAATAGATTGCTTAATATTCGTATCAAAGACTTAGAAGAACAAATAAAGGCGAAGGCTCGGTGATATAGGTGGCAGTTAGTACACAGCTCTCCCCCGCTATTGCCGATGATGAAATTTTCCAGTTTGACACAGTGCGTTTTGATTTAGCGTCTATTCGTTTAGACCAGATCGAGATTACTGACCCTGACTTGTTACAGTTAGCGTACAAATACTATAAAGCACTCAGCGCAAAAAAGATTAAAGAGTATTTGCGTTTCTGCAAATTTGTGCAATGGGGACGTTTGAATCCAGTTGATTTTGCTTCGGCTGTATTTGGCATTGAGATGTTAGATTTGCAGAAATATGCTTTAATCAACTCTTGGCCGCGACAGTTTGTATTATGGCTTGAATGTCGAAACGCTGGCAAGACTACCTTGATCGCAATTTATGTTATGTTACGGTCGTTATTGATTCCCTATCATGTTACATACTTGTTAGGCAAAATCGGCGGTCAGTCAAAGCAAATATTCAAAAAAATTGAAGAAATTGCTACACAACGTATTGAGACATTCCTAGGTGTTACTGATGTGTTCTACAATGAGTTGCGCAAAGATGGTGCAAACTCAACAGGATTTAAGCACGATCCGAACTCGTTTGAATTGAATTTGTTTAATAACGCTGCTGTATATACATTGAACTCTGACCCAACAAATATTAAAGGTAAGCGTGCATCATTAGTCGTATTTGACGAAGCAGGTTGGTTCTCTGACGAATTGTTTACACAAGCAGAAGCATTTGTAAATCAGAATGAAGAATTCAAATTGGGTGGAGATGTTGATTTAAGCATTGAGCCTACAGGATTCCCCAGACAGTTATTATATGCGTCTTCGGCTTCTGATACAAACTCTGGTTTTTATCGTAAGTTTAAGAATATATCAGAACGTATGTTACTTGGCGATACTCGGTACTTCTCTGTCAACTTTACAGCAGATGCTTTGTTGAATGCAAAGGTTGATGGTAAACCTTATACTTCTCTGGTATCTAAAGATCAGATTGATAAAATGATGACCGAAAAGCGCGAGGCTGCATTACGAGAATACTATAATCATTTTTCTGCTGACTCTTTTGAAGGGCAAATTATTTCTCGTCGAGATTTGATGCAGTGTACAGAAAA
>AUXO010645681.1_pt1 | contig 15690 bp, 21 predicted proteins | sample 768731 | NCBI WGS metagenome assembly AUXO01 (sample SAMN02715735, study PRJNA202380) | gut metagenome | biome: sheep rumen | host: Ovis aries | place: New Zealand: Palmerston North
CTTTTTTATTGTTCTTTTGTTTCATTATAAGCCTTTCTTACAGCTATTGCTAACTGATCAGCACATGAAGTACCCCTGTTCCCACATAGATTCCCTTTTAATTTTTCCTCAATATAATCAACTGTTTGACCATCAAGTAATTTAGATATTGCTTTTAAATTCCCAGGACATCCACCCAAAAAACTAATATTAGTAATTATGTCATCATTGATGTCAAAACTTATTTCAACTGAACAAGTTCCTTCAGTTTTATATCTATAATTCATACAACCACTACATTTCTACTTTTTTATTTTCTATAACAGCATCTGCTCCATCATTACAAGAATAGGTTATATTATCATTATCATCAATATTTACAACAACAAACCATCCATCTACTTCTTTAACTAATGAATATTTATAACTTGCATCTACTAAAGAAAAATCTTCTTCCTCAATAAGATACTCAACATATTTTTCTTCTTCCTCTTTACTTAATTTATTACAATAATTAATCTTTGATGTAGAGATATTATCATGATAATTAGTATTTATTCCACAGATTTCTTTCTTTTCACCCAATACTTTATAAACAGAAGATACTTTAAAATCACCTATATTAATATAGTCTTTAGATTCATACTTATCTACAAGCCCAAATACGAAATGGAATACCAAAGATATTACAGCAATTACAACTGCGAATATGAAAAAAACTACAGCGAACACTACAACTAAACCAGCTTTATTAGTCTTTTTAGGAGTAGTCACCTTCGTTTCATTAGTTATACTAGTACCTTCTTTTTTATCTGTGTTATATCCACACTTTGTACAAAATTTATCTCCATTTAATTCATTACCACAATTAGGGCAATACATACTACCAACTCCTATTAGTATTATAACACAAATAAAAAGAGAGTTTACTCTCTTTTAATAATCATACTTACTTGTTATTCCAAAGTGTTCTTCTAAAGTAATCCAATTACCACCATTGTATAATTTAGCAGCTAAATCTTTACCAACATATCTAAAATGCCATGATTCATATTTATAACCAGTAATACTTTCTTTTCCTTTAGGATATCTTAAGATAAATCCGTATTTATAAGCATTAGCTGCTAACCATTTAGCTTCTGCCGTATTATTAAAATCACTGTTAATGCATGGTTTATTCTTGGCACAAACGTCAAACGCTAAACCCGTTTGATGCTCAGAGTGACCTGGCCTTGCAGAAAAAGTATCAGCGGCACTCTTTCCTCTACTTTTTACATAATTATTATACAATTTGTTTTGTGTACTATAAGATCTAAACTTACTTTGTGCCCACATGTTATACCCAGCACCTTTAGCAGCATTAAACATTTCTTGTGATGCACTATTTGTTTGAGAAGTTAGACCTCCTGGATTATAACTACTAGGTAATGCATATGTCTTATTAGCAATCAACACTCCATCTATATAAGTAACACCGTTTTTTACAGTTATTGTATATCCCTTACTAGTCTTTGTACCATTCAAACTTGAATCAGTTACTTTCCCAGCTTTAGCAGTAGATCCAGAAATATTAGAATTTTTATTATCATTTGTCGTTTTATTCTCCGAAGAAGGTTCATCTTTCTTTTCAACTACAACTGGTTTTGCTTTAACAACTAAAGAAAAATCTCTTTTTGTTTCATTTCCACTACTATCTTTTGCAACATACTGTAACTTATAAGTTCCAACCTTATTGAAGTCATACTTACCTTCAACTGTTACTTTAATTTTTTCTCCAGAATTATCCTTTGCAGAAACATTCTTTAATAAATCTATTTTAGTTCCTTCAGTAACAGTTAATTTTTCTTTATAAGAAATAGTCGGCGCCTTACTATCTTTAACATTAACTTTATAGGTATATTCCTTTTCTACGCCATTTAAATCCTTAACTTTAATAGTTACAGCAGTTTCACCTAAAACAGAAGTATCTACTTTTTCTTCAGTTGTTATAACATCACAGTTTTCAGTTTTAACGATACCAGAAGTGTTCATAAGTTCTTCATTTATCTCAACTTCCTTGTTCTCTAATTCAACAACTGCATCTGGAACTTTCGGTTCCTCAACCTCTTTAGTTTCTTCTTTCTTACCACAACCAGTAATTAATAAAAAACCACTTAACACTAACAATACTTTTTTCATGTTCATCACCTCTATAATTATATCACACTATATCTTTAACAATCTATTTGTAATACTAGAATCTAAACTGATTTCATAGTTTACATCAAAAGCATCTAATACTTCTTCTAAAGTCTTATATCCATTAATAACTTTTTGAATCTCCGTTAGTATTATTTTTTTACCATTATTATTACTATTAATATACTTTAACAATAAGTTGAATGCTTTTAGAATTGAAATAAAATATTTACCATCACTACAAAAATCATATAATTCATATCTCTCATCTTCTATTTGATCTGTCTGAAATAAATACATACGATTAAAAGATGAACAAAGATGATTAATTCTAAGTCCTAAAATCATATAATATTCTACATCATTTTTCTCATAAGCATGTAACATCTCCATAAAAATGCTTAATACTTCAGCATTATAAAAATTTTCTACTATCCCTTTTTGAGATTCTAATTGAGAATGCATTATTTCATGTATATAACATGATGTAGCTATGTTAGTAGGATATTTGCTAAGAAAAATATGATTAAAATATATATTCAGTTTTTTTAAAATTTCATTAATATGATCATCGTCCATAATTAACAATTGTGTTTCTAATGAACCAGCAAATACTTTTTCCTTATCATACTTAATTGGAATAGAAAAAGGGCTTATTAAAATACCAGCATCATTATATAAACTAACAAGGTCATCAAAACTATTAATAAGTGAATTCCTCAATAAGAATATCAAATCTTTATCACTCAAATAACCAACATCATGTAATAATAGTTTACTATCATAAAAACTCTTTGCATCTCGTTTTAGCTTTCTTTTAGAAATAAATGGCAAATCAACTCCATTAAACTCTGGAATATCTAAGTCAACTATTTCTTTCATAACGCTTAATACTTTGTCGTCGACCTCATATAATTCTAATTCTTTATGACCATACAATAAATTATATCTTTCAATATCTCTTACTCTTTCAGCACCCATAATAACCCCCAAATTAATGAGATTTATTATACAAAAAAAATATCAAGTAATCAACTTGATATAATCATTTCTTTCTTACTTTCTTAACTGGTTCTTCAACTTCTCTTGATAAAAGCCACATAACAAGAGAGCCAATAAAATTACCTATAATGCAAAGAACTATTGACCAATCAAACATTCTTGCTGCTCCCATTGTAATTATATTAGCAATACAGTGTTGAAACCCAGAAAATATAAACAACGGAATTCCAAATAAAATACCCAAAGGAGTTCCTTTTCTATACATATAAACAGCAATATACATTACAACTCCACAAAGTATAGATTTTATAAAAAATGCTGTTGAGATTGCATATGTTCCAACTTTTGTAACGGCATTATTAAATACTTCTGGATCAGTAATAGAAAATGCTAAGCCAAATAGATATCCAGCAATTAGATTAAAAATCAATATCAAACATAAATCAATTGGTTTAATCTTATCTTGAAAAAGAAAACCACATTTTCCAGTAAATAAATTCAAACCCATATAACAAACCCCTAATAATCCTAAAGAGAAAATTACAGGACCTATGGGATTACCTAACTTTAATAAAGCATAATCTCCTAAAGCAATAAGCAACGCCGCACCTATACTTTTACTAATTAATTCTACATACTTCTTCATACCTTACCTCCTAAACCTAACAAAACCATTTTACCATAAAAAAGAAAAGAAGATTTATTTTTTATCTTCTTTTTTAATACCATAACGGATATTTTTTTGTTATATTTCTTACTCTTTCAGATAATTCATCATATATCAGCCCATCATTTATATTTCTTAATAACTTATCAATAATATTTGCTATTTCAACAAAATCTTTTTCCTTCAATCCCCTACTTGTCATAGCTGGACTACCAATTCTAATACCACTAGTAACCATTGCTTTTTCAGTTTCATTAGGAATAGTATTTTTGTTTACTGTAATATGTATTTTATCCAATGCTACTTCCGCATCTCTTCCAGTAACTCCAACTGAAGACTTAACATCTAGTAATAATAAATGATTATCAGTCCCACCACTAACTACATGATAACCAAGTTTTATAAATTCATCACTCATTGCCTTAATATTTTTAACAACCTGCTTTTGATATTTTTTAAAGTCCGGTTGTAAAGCTTCATAAAAACATTGTGCTTTGGCAGCAATAACATGCATCAATGGACCACCTTGAATACCAGGGAAGACGACTCTATTAATCTTCTTTGCTATTTCCTCGTCATTAGTTAAAATTATTCCACCTCTTGGTCCCCTTAGTGTTTTATGTGTTGTTGAAGTAACTACATCAGCAAACGGAACTGGAGACGGATGTAACCCTGCAGCAACGAGTCCTGCAATATGAGCCATATCAACGAATAAAAAGGCACCAATTTCATTACATATTTCACGGAATTTTTTAAAATCTATTTCTCTAGAATAAGCAGATGCACCAGCAATAATCATTTTTGGTCTCTCTTCCAAAGCGATTCTTCTAACTTCATCATAATTTATTTCTTCAGTCACTGGATCTACTCCGTAGCTTATTATTTCATAATCAACACCACTAAAATTTAATTTATAACCATGAGTTAAATGTCCACCATTGCTTAAATCCATGCCCAATACTTTATCACCATGATCAAGTAATGCACGATAAACTGCCATATTTGCACTAGAGCCACTATGTGGTTGAACGTTAGCATATTTACAACCAAACAATTCTTTTAAATGTTCAATTGCTCTAGTTTCAAACATGTCAATATACTCACATCCACCATAATATCTTTTACCAGAATATCCTTCTGCATATTTATTAGTAAGAATACTACCTTGTAACTTGAGCACATCCTTAGAAACATAATTCTCAGACGCAATTAACTCAATATTTTCCTCCTGTCTTTTTCTCTCATATCTCAATGCTTTTCTTAAATAATCATCCATATTCTCTACCTCTACCTTCATAAATAATTATTTTTTTCTTATCTGTATAATAATTATATAATAGAAAATTTTTAGTTACTACACAAATGCGTACATTTTACACATGTCTAGACAAAGAATTTTTTTAAGAAAAAAAAATACTAGCATAACTACTAGTATTTACTTTCTTCATAGATAATTATCTACTTGACATTTATTGATAATTACCCACTTCTTCTTTTCATTAATTCTTTAAATAGTATAGCATGCGACTTTAACATTTGACCACTTTCAATTAAATCATTTATATCCGATACACTCATATATTTAACATAATCTACTTCTTCCTTTTGAATTCTTAATGTTTCTATATTAATATCCTTCTTCAAGTAAAATAGATATCTAAGTGGCATGTCATACAAGATAAATCCATAATCAATTATATTATCATTATTAACATTTATACCTAACTCTTCTTCTACTTCCCTTTTAATAGATTCCAAAGGAGTCTCCCCACTATCTATATGCCCTCCAGTTGAAGAAAACTCTCCACCCTTCTCAATGGATGTCTTCTGAATTAAAAACTCTCCCTTATCATTTTCTATAAATATAACACCAACCGCAATATGTTCATTCTTACTTAATTTAGCAGTTTTGTCTCCACGAGCAATTTTTCTACCAGTTAAATTACCATTATCGTCATAAATATCTAATAATTCCATACTATCCTCCTATAATAATTATAACATAAAAAAGTTTAGATACTTCTAAACTTTTTCTATGAAATTCCTTTAGCCAAAGTGTTTTCTTCAAAAGTAATTGGAACTAATTTTAAACGACCATTTTCATCAAAATCACAATTGTTAGATAATAAATCAAGAACATCTTCATCTGCAAAAGCAAAAGCTTTTTCAGTTAAATCTATTCTATCTTCAATTGACTTTAATTTATTTAGGAATAATTCTTCTATTGTATAATTATCTACCCCCAAAGAGCGATATTGAATATACTCACAACCTAGTAAAACTAACTCTTGTTTAATAGAAGTAAATTCCTCATCATTATAACAATCCAAAACAGATAAATCTCTACCTACTGTAAAACAAAGTTCACTATTAGCTATTTTCAATTCTTCAGCAACTCTTCCAATTTCAGCAGAAATAGTTCTAATTGCATCCAAATCTCCTTCGCTTATTCTTTTACAAAAGTCTATATAAGCTTTAATTTCTTGATCTACATTATGATTTCTAATAAATATATTAAAATCCTTAGAAACCTTTAACCCACCTAATAGATAGGCAATATAAGCCACAAACCAAATGACTTTATGATCGAAATAAAACTTACTAATCTGTGGAAAAATTGAAGATACAATAATATAGACATAACAAGCTGGCCATACTGAGCCACTTGGATTTGGATTACGCTTATCATAAGCATAACCGCAAGACTTTTCATAAAACTCATTAAACTTTTTTAAATCTTCAGGTTTAATAAGTGAAACTATCTTTCTTCCAACTATTCCATCAATAATTGGTACATATTTACTAACCATTGCTGATTTTTCATGTGTTTTATTATTGTTTTGTAAATCTTCAATTTGTTTTCTTGTTAAATCTGGTAATTCCACCCCTCTCAAATCAAAGACACTCTTAGATAAAGTATAGCCATTTTCAACAATTATTAAGTACTCACCATCATATGTTACATAAGGAATATTTTCCTCAGACACACTAGAAGAATTTACTACATATCTAGCATGAAAAGAATTAATATAATCACTAAAATTAAAACTGTCTTCTCTGCCTCGTTCCTCACTTGAAGATGGTTTTTTTCCACTAGAATCTATAGCTACTAAATAATCACGATTAGATGATTCAACCCTATAGCCATTTACTCTAACAGGATAATATCTACCAATTTGTTCACCAATTTCTTTATTCATTTTTTTCCCCCTATAATATTAAATTTATACTTTTTTCCAAAGTTCAAGTATTATACTATATGATTAATTTTTATTCAAATTTAAATAATTGATAAAAACATAAAAAATTTATATACAAAAAAAGATATCATTTAAGATATCTTTTTATCATTACAACCATATATCTCCCTTTAATGGAACAAATTTATATTTTTGCGAAGGTCGATACCCTTTATCACTATCTATTTCATCAATTTTTTGACAATATTTTACTATTTTCTTTCTAAAATTAGATTTATCTACTTCTTTGCCCTTAATTAACTCATAAACTATTCGAACTTCTTCTAAGGTAAAAGATTTACTTAAAAATTTAAAAACAATATCTGTATTATCAAGGTTTACACGGATTCTTTTATAACTAATTAATATTTCCAACAATTCTTTTCTTAGTAAATCATCTTCAACCTTTATATTATGCAAGTACTCTATGTTATTCTTTTCTAGTACTTCTTCTGTAATATAAGAATAATGATCTTCTCCAAAAATAATTGTTTTATTATTTTCAAGTTGAAAATCTACTATTTCATAATTTTCATCCAATTTAATTACATTATCCATATTGGTTATTGCTAAATATATAATATCTATTGAATCTTTATAATCATATGAAAATACTTGTTCTAGATGAAATACATCTGTATTAATTATGTTTTTTAAATAATCACGTATATAAGACTTCATATGATTCCCTCTAAACTCAACAGAAGGCAAAGAAGTATCTTTCTTTCTCAATATTTTTATACTTTTCATATCATTTTTTCTAATATTATCATTTTTTTCATTATCTAATATAAACATACAAGTAACTAAGTTAACCTTCATACATATCTACCTCTATCTATTTAAAACTTCTTCTATAAGTACATCAGTATCCAAATTAGCAATATCAAATTGCTTTAAATAATCAATTGACTCTTTTATAACATGCCAATTTGCGTATTTAGTCTTTCCTTCTTTTATAAAACTTATTATGGAAAGATTGCAAATCTCCTTTGGAATAATAATATAAGGATAATTATTCTTTACTAAATTATTAATTTTATCCCAGTCCGTATGCAAAATATCCGTTTCAGTTTCAACATCACTATTTTCTAATTTGATATTTTGTTTCATTCTTTCTGTTAGATTTAATTTCTTATATATTAAATGATCTCCAAGTAGATGCCATAAATATCCTAGAAAAAAAGGATTAGACTTCTCCTCTTTTGTTAGGGAATTCCAAAAGAATTTTATATCTGGTTTAGAACTAGAGCCATAGTGCATACCTGTAGGTCGATCAAATTCTTCTTTTTCTAAAAGTCTTTTTTCAAAATATGAAAAATCTGGCATATCGGGAGTTTTCAACTTATCATATTTAAGCTTTGCTCCTTCAATGCCATTTTTTTTCAAATAGTGCTTCAATAGATCTGGCATTTCTAAGCCACACACAAAACTTCTATTTTTTAAATTTTTTTTATTTGCAGTTGCAAAATGTATATAATATCCTGGCATACCCTATCCCTCTGCGTCTATTTTATCATTTTTTCCTTTTTTTTCAACCTGAGGTAATTTAAATTTGTTTAACTTATAATCAACCAATTCATTTCCATAAAATACTATATTCGAATATCCATAATCCAACTTTTTAGCATAAAAAGTAATTGGTATTCCTTCATATATCCATTCATATCTATCAAAGAATTTATTATCACTGCATAAAAATTTAGTATTACTATTCATATATTCAATTATTTTATCAGTATCATTTTTAGTTAAAGCATGTTCAATTATCCACTTAGAATACTCATTATCAATATCACCACTCATCGTATTCAAATTAAGTGTTTTTAGACTTACTGTTTTAATATTTGGATATCTATCTATATATTCTTTAATTTCTTCTAAATAATCGTTAAATGACTTGTTTTTCATTAAAACATAATTTAACCTAACAGATCCCTCTTTAAAATTATCTGATTCTAAATAGTTTTCCTTATACCCAAGAATTCTCATGTCTTCCTCTGGATTTAATGAAACTCTCGTAATCTCAATTATAAAATCATCTTTAATTAAATTAAATTTATCTGTTTCATAGAACAAATTACCAGAAGTTTGGATCCTTTTTTCATCAAAAATATTAACTTTTCGCGTAGCTTCAATTACTGTTTTAAATTTTTCAAACGGAATAAGAGACGGTTCTCCATTTCCACTGAAAATAAAATACCTAAAAGTAATACCATTATCTTTTAAATACTTTAATTTTTTTTCAACTAGGTTAAAATCTTCAAAAACTTTCGGCCATTTTGTAATTTTAGCAGTACAAAAAGGACAATTTTTATTACATAAATATGACGAACTCGTAACTTCAAATTCTTTAAACTTCATAAAATACATCTCCATTTCTTACATCATTTATTACTTCATTAATATCTTTAAAGCTATGAACAACCAAAGTATTACTTTTTTTCATAGCATTCAAAATTGAAAACCAGTATTCAGATTTAATATCATGATCACTTTCTTCTTCCTTGTAATAAATAATTATTTTCTTTCCTAAATCTAACGCCCAATCTAATTCTACAACTGAACCAACAGAGAAATTTTCGTCGAACAAAACAAAAAACACATCACATTCCTTCACTGACTCATATTCAGCACTTAAAACAGCATTACAATCTATAGAAGTAAAATCTCCATTAGAAGCTTGCTCAGAATAGAAAGGTCCACAATAAACATATTTATCATTAAAGATTACATTATCACTCGCCAAAGTAATTCTTTTTGAATCTCCCAATATCTTTGAACGATAATCATTAATCAATCTATCACTTAACTCTTTTTTTTTATCTTTTATCATATTAAACTTACCAGCAAAATATACTTTCATTTAACTTCCTCCTTAAATTTTTTTAACCATTCAAAATATGATAGTATTGCCATAAATAACCATATAAGATTTAAACACAACAAATATAAAGCTTTATCAGGTAACATAAAATATTCAATAGAATAGAATAAATCATTAAAAAACCAAATATACCAAGTATCAATCTTTCTTTTCATCATATAATACGTAGCTACAAAACTTGTAACAGTAGTAAAAGAATCTAAAAGTGGCAATGGATCTATTGTATTTTTCAAAATACTAGTAAGACTTATAGTTCCACCAATAATAATTGATACATATAATATTTTTTCTTTTAAGGGTGCTACTGTTATTTTGCTTTTTTTATTTTTCCAAGTAACAAAACCAATTACTCCTAAAACCAAATAAATAAAATTATTTAATATGTCACCAAACAAATGATTAAGGAAAGAAAAAACAATTAGAAATATTACTTGAATAGTATAAAATATCCAATTACTCCTCCTATTAAACATAACCAATAAACCTTGTATTAAACCAAAAATAGTAGCACCAATTTCAAAAATAGAACTATTCATTTACGATCAATCCTTTTAATTAGTTTTCTAACTTCATTTACCTGCTCATTAATATCTAGTCCCGTGCAATCTACCATAAACAATTTATTATCTAACATATTATGATTTCTCATATATTCAAAAGTATTCTTGTATAACCCATTATATTTATATGCATCCAAATCATATGGAAGTATTTCTTTTCTACTATAAACTCTCCTTAAAAGCTCCTTTTCGTCATTATTAACTAAGAAAACTATTAATTCTTTAGTTTTTTTTAAATAATCTAAATATAACAACGCTCTTTTTTCCATAGGAACACTGAAAAGCATATTAGGAGTAATTACAGAAGTTTCCCTATCTCTTGCAAGAATTCCAAACCTCATAAGCAATAATTCAACAGTTGAAGATTTACCAACAGCATCTGTACCTTCAAGAATTATTTCCGAATAAGTAATATAATTCATCATATCTTTTTCATTTTTAAACGTATCAAGATGAGTAACCTCTATCATACCTTTAACCGGAATATACTTATCAACATTTTCACCACTTACCTCTACAAATAGAAATTTATGAGGCTTTTTATAATTAGTTACTTTAACTATAAAACCATGGTCACTATAAATACTCTCTTCCTTTGAAATGCCTTCAATCAAGCTACTCTTATTATCAATCAATAACAATCTCTTTTTATACTCCTCTAAGTAATAGTAATAACTTGCTACAAAACACCTCTTTTTTTTCAAAAGTATCTCCTCCATTCTCTTATGGTGCTATTTACCATATGTAGGAAGAAAAAAAATAATTATCAAATAAAACATCGAAATTATTCATCTTCCTCACATATAGTATATTAAACTATATGTTAGAAAAAGTCAATACTAAATAAAAAAACGTTAACGAAAAAAATTAACGCTTTTAAATTATTTCAAAGGTTTAAAAACTTCAGATACAAACTTATTTGTATCGCTTATATTAGTAACACCTTGTTGTCTAAAACAAATAGTCAAATACTTATTCCTCTGTTCTTCTGACAAAGAACTATCCATCCGTATTCTATAAGCTATATTATTAAAATTGCCAATTATATCAGCCTTAAACTTCAAAATATTAGAAGTTAATTTTTTATCTAAATATCTATCAGAAATACCCTCAAATATATTAAAAACAATAATATACGATAGTGATTCTTTAATACAAATAGATAATCCCCACCATTTTTTTCAAAAGAATTTTTTAACTCTTCATAATAAATCATCAAATTCTTTAACATAACATACATATTTTCGGTAATATACTTAATAAAGTATAACATAACTTCGTAGAATAATAAAAATGCAGATTTATCTCCTTTTTATATCCATCCATTTTTGATTTTTCTTTCAACAAAAAAAAGAACAACTATAATTTATTCTTTTTATTTTGCTTTTTTTATATACTCTGCAATTTCATCAAACACCTTAGTATTCCAAGTACAAAATCTCTTATCATCATCATAATGAGCCATTGTTTTTGTATATCCATCTGGAATAAAAATAGGATCTATTTTTAAGCCATATTTCCCACTTTTTCTAGTAGCAAGAACACCTTTTGTAATAGAGGTAAATACAACTGGTTCTTTTCCATATTCACAATATGCAAAAGCTTCTCTATAATAAGCCCTTCTATTTTTTACCCCTCTCATTAGTTTTAGTATTCCATCAGTACCAATACTATTCATAATTTGATGTGTATAAGCACCAGGAAAATTACCAAACTCTTCAATAAAAAAACCTGTGTCATTTTTTAATACGGAACATTTCAACTTATCGCTAGCTTCTTTAGCTGAAAAAGCAGCAATTTCCTCAATAGAATCTGATTGGATTTCAGTAGTATCCATCATAACATTATCAACTTCTATACCATGTGGTTCAAGAAATTGACGTGCACTTATTAATTTTTTCATATTTCCTGTTACTAATATCACTTTATTCATTATTATCACCCCACAAAATAACACTACAAAACCTCTTTTAGAAAATCAGCTTATCATCTTCTTAAAGCATCACTTTTTTCAATACGCTTTTGTGTTTCCTCTTCAATTACTTGTTTAATCGGACGACAATTTACTACATAATCCTCGCCATTTTCAACAAAGTACAAAAGTTCTTCAAAACCGCAATAAGAAGGAACATAAACTGTCTTTCCATTTTCTTCCTCAGGAGTTATTATCTCATATACCCCTTCTTGATCCATCTGTTCAAATCTTTTCTTTAGATCATCAGGATTAATATATGCACGTTCGTCTCCTTCACTTTTTTTAAATCCATAAGCATATATTTCTATATCACTTAATATCGTTCCATCCTGAACATGAAATCCTATTATACGCTCCAAACTACAATCTATAATAATATTATCACCAGAATAATATAAAAATGGACCATCACCAATCTTTAATCTAATCTGATCTTTTGATGATGATAATATTTCAGATATTTTCATATAATCAACTCCATCTATATTCATTATAAAGTTTAATAGAAATAAGTGCAAGAGCAGAAAAAAATAGATGTTATGTAGATTTTTTAAATTATTTTAGAACAAATAAACTAGATGATTAAACAACTCTTAGCATGATATAATAATTATAGGATGTGATGCTGATGGAATTATATAAAGGCAAGTATTTTGAAGTTGTATTTGAAGATTGGTGCCAAGAATTTCCAGGTGCTTGTATAATATCAGGGCATAAAGAGTGTTTAAGCGATATGACCAGTGATGAATGGCAAGAACTAGGCATTTTAGAGAAAGAACTTGAGAAAGTCTGTAAAAAAGTATTTGGAGCTACCATGTTTAACTTAGCATGTTTAATGAATGATGCCTATAAAAATAAAGAAAAACCTCATGTACACTTTTGGTTTGTACCAAGATATAAAAACGAATTAAATATATTTAATAAGAAGTATAAAGACAAACATTTTGGATATAACTTTTGGAAATGGGCAAATAGCAAATTTAAAAGACAAAAAGATATTTTTACTCAAGAAGAAAGAAATAAAATGTTTGAAATGATGAAAAACGAATTTAATATCAAAAAACACTAACATCTAAGTTAGTGTTTTATTATTCTTAATGGCATGATAATTATAGGGTTTTAAGAATTATCTATGTCGTTATTAATATAATTTTTATAAGAGTTTATTAAATCGACATCAATTAGATTATCTGGAATTTCATCTAGATTAAAAAATTTTAATTTTTTTGTTTCAGAATCACCTTTTAAACTAGAAGTATCAACTAAATTAACGTTTGCTAAATACAATGATGTATTATTATAAACTATATCTCCATTAGGATAACTGTTCTTTCTTGATTCTCCAGATAATGTATCTATAAGTACGATTTTAGATGGATCAAGTTGAATTCCAGTTTCTTCATAAGCTTCTCTAACTGCTGTATTTCTCAAATTTTCTCCTAAATCTTGACAACCACCAGGTAGTCCCCACTTATCTCTATCGGTTCTTTCTTGTAACAAAATTTCCCCATTTTTATTTCTAATAATGATAGCAGCACCCGATTGAATAAACGGTATATGATTAATTCTTTCATCAAGAGCCATTCTAAATAATACTGGATATCCACCATAATTGGCGCTTAACTTTAGAAGTCCATCTTCATTTAAACTTTTTACTATTTCAACAAACTCTTCATGAGTATATTCTCTCATATTTTTGTAATCCATAATAATCACCTATAAATATTATAACATGAAAAAAAGATAGCTAAACTTCCTTGCTCTACTTAACGATTCAATAATCATAAGTATTTATAATAATTATATATTTGTTAATTTTCATGTATAACCAGTTCATCATATCCTGTTGTTTCATCAAATTCTCTATCAAACTTTATATTGTCAAAAACTAATAAACAAACCTCAGCCGTTGTATTTACGATACAACCATTCTTTAAATGACCTCCGATAGTATTACCATTATCATCTGAGACAGAAATATGAATATGAACCCCTTTTGGAGATAATGTACCCATAATACTGACAATTTCAAAGTTTCCATCTTTTTTTAAAATACTTTCACCATCAGCTAATCGAATTACTAATTTATTTAGGCAACCTACTGAACTAATTATAACTCCAGAAATATTATTATTAATTGAGTATTTTTCAATTTCTTCTTTTAAATCCATACCTTTTGTAAAGCGAAAACACTTATACATTATTATTCCTCCTCCACATGAATTGTTATAACAATTTAAAAAATTTTAAAAATCATAAAATATTATAACATGAAAAAAAATAGCAAAACAATTTATTATAGAGAATCTAACCTATTTATTTAATACATAGAAGCAGATAATAAAGAAAAGATATATGTGATATAATGAAAAAAGAGGTAATGTTTATGAAAACTATTGAAAAAACTTTAGAATATCATGAACTATTAATGGCTCTAGATGATACTAATAAATATGGATCATATGAGTTACCAGAAGGATTTTCTTATGAATTTTATAGTGAAGGAGATATTATCGACTGGGTTAATATCCATATTTCATCTGGTGAATTTATGAAAGAATCATATGGAATAAAAGTATTTCACGATTTTTATGATTCATTTATTAATGAACTTTATAAACGATGTTTTTTTGTAGTTAATGACAAAGGAGAGAAAATAGGTACTGCAACCATATCAAAATTAGAAAAATCTGAATATGGATATGAAGCAGTTGTAGATTGGTTTGCTATAAAAAAAGAGTATCAAGGATATCATTTGTCAAAACCAATGATTAACAGATTCATAAAACTAGCCCATGATTTAAACTACGATAAAATTCTTTTGCACACTCAAACACATACATGGCTAGCAGCTAAATTATATTTAGATTTAGGATTTGAACCATTAAAGGTTAATGAAGATATTAAAGGATGGGAAATACTTAAAACCATAACTAATCATCATAAATTAGAAAACATAAATACTATTCCTAAAGAAGATATGTATTTTGATATAGCACTTAAAGTAGTTAGTGAGTTAGATAAAATATATGGTAAAGATAATTATGAATACTCTATTTGGCATAAGAACGGAAAAAACGATGTTGAAGTTAGATTTAATAATCAAGTATTTGATTATAAATATCATGATGAAAAAATATTTAGATTAGAAAAGCAAAAAAAACACTAACAACTAAGTTAGTGTTTTAATATACTTAATGGCA
>AUXO016529850.1_pt1 | contig 15685 bp, 22 predicted proteins | sample 768731 | NCBI WGS metagenome assembly AUXO01 (sample SAMN02715735, study PRJNA202380) | gut metagenome | biome: sheep rumen | host: Ovis aries | place: New Zealand: Palmerston North
TGGACTGTCCCAATGATGAAGAGATACTGGTGGCTTGGAGCAGTTGGAGTCTCAAAGGAGCATCCAGAAGTCTTCAAGCAGATCCAGTACTCTTGGATCGGTGAAGATCCTATAGTAGCTGCTGCAGCTGCTCGGAGCTGCTTGATAGAGCTCAGAGCAGGAATTGGCTGGGACTACTTCAGGACTTATGTCAAGGAGTTAGAAGACAGTGGGAGTGGAGAGTTCTACGATGGTGGAAAGATCGACAGGCTTGAGGTCAAGTAGAGCTGCTCATCTCAACAAGTCATCAAGCTCTTTCTCCATCATCAAGTCTTCAAGATACTCATCAGACTTTCCTTCCCAAATCTGCTTGACTCTCTTCTTGTAGTCATTGGAAAGGCTGTGCAAGTTGCCGTGGAGTGAGCTGTCCACCATCATCAAGTCATTGATGTTCCATTGAGAGTATCTTGCCGGGTCTCTGAACTTCAGAGTTGGGTCAATGTGGTGAAGGACATATCCTGGCTTCGCTGCTCCATTTCCTTCTGGCCAGAAGTGCTTCCACGCTCGCTCGTGCTTAGCAGACTTGCTGCACTCAGGCATGAAGTTCAGGAAGAGACTGTTGACTAAGAAAGCTAGCCGTTTCCTGTCCTCATAAGAGCAATTCAAGTAGTTCTTCTCGGCTTCATCGCTAATCTCTATTCTGTATGTTGCTGACATATAGCCACAATAGCCACTCTCTAGATTCTTGAACTTGTCCTTGATGATTTTCTTCAAAGCAATTCTTTGCACTTTTAGTGGTTTCTAATGGCCAAGAGCAATCCAGGTGTGTCCTGTTGATGAGAGTGCTTCAGGGCCAATGTAGCCTATCCAAGTGGACTTTGAGTGAATCTGGACTAATCTTGGTTATTCTGGTGACTCTCCTTTCTTTAGAGTCTATAGAAGCCTACAGTCCAATCCTCACGAGCATAGCTCGCGTTTCACGAGTCACTCACTGGCAATATTAGAATGAGCTTCAACACTTCTGCATCTTTGATAGACTTTGCTCCAACTTTGCTTCAACTCACTCCCCTTTCCTCATGAGCAAGCTCACGTTTCACGAGCAGCCAAGAGAGAGTTTAGCAGCAAACAGCAATATCATCAGATTCTGCAGCCACTGTCTACATAACTTTGTGTTTCAGTTTTTTTATTGCACTCAACTTATTCACCTCCAAACATTTGCTGCTATTATCAAAAAATGAGTTTTGCAAGCTGCTCAACACCAAGCACTTAGGAGCCATCCATTTCCAACCACTTATGACTTGTCCAGGAGCTGTCAACTCACACTGAAAAACAACCAAAAAATGATAAATATTTGCAGAAGTTTCAAAACGACAAAATAGAGTTATTATGACTCACAAGGAGGAAGAATTATGCACACATACAACTCACTGAAGAAAAGACTGCTGCTCAAAGTGGCTGAAGCTGCTTCTAAAAGGGCTGAACACACTCTGCCAACAGCGACAACAAGGAAGAACTACATCGAAAAGTACAAAAAGCTCTTTGAGCTCATCATAGACACAATCTCTCAAAGAGCTGTCTTGCGGACGGAGAAGTGATTAATCCAGAAGGCTTCACTACTAGTGCTGAGATCAAGTCATCTGAGCTCAAAGTGATCGACAGGACGCACTATGCTCTGAAGCTCAGAGACTTGTTTGATGATGGCTTCATCTGCTTCAGCTTGTCCAGAAGTGGCCAGAGTGTCTGCTATGGAAGGCAGACCAAGAGAGGCAATCGCTATGACAAGTCCCATGACACCATCAAAGCTGACTGCGCGCCAGGAAGATTCTGCCGGAAAGTATTGGCTCAGCAAAGACATCAAAGAATCCATCAAGCAGATGTTGGAAGATGAGGACTTCATCCCAGAGATCCACAAGGCTAAGACCACGATCCGGAGAGCTGGCACAGCAGAAAGAGGACAAGGAAGTCAAGCGCGGACAGAATCTGCTCAAGAACCTCAAAACTGTCAACAAGTGCTTGTGGACGAACAGCATAGCTGAAGACATACCAGTGCCAATCCCAGAGTTCAAAGTCCAAGAGTTTCTAGCTGTTGAGCAGAGGTCTAGGCTCCACTCAAGACTGGAGAAGATAGCTTCAAAGATGGCGACCAAAGTGGAAGAGCAGAGTGCTGCTGAGAAAGTCTTTGACTATGAGCACAATCCTTGGTGGCAGCACTTGTCTTTCTACAACGACACTCCTTTGCTCTTTGTTTGCCCGCACTTTGGCCAGTGGACTGATGGCAGGAGCTACTCAGCTTTCCACAGGCTTCCAACTCTGAAGAAAGTCGAAGAGAGAAAGCCTGGAGTGGTCTACCGTGAAGACATCTTGCTCTGCCGGAGAGAAGATGGAAGAAGTGTTTGACATCCCTCACGCTTATCCTCTGCTCTTGGCATACGTCCTCAAAGGCCATCCAGAAGTGGACAAGGCAGAGCTTGAGCGATACAAGCAAGAAGTCTGGACCATGGACAGGACTGATGACATCTACTGCCACATTCTAGAAGAAGCCGGAATCGACCCGAAGAGTGAACTTCAAGTCTTTGATGAGCGCTTGAAGAGGAAGAGGACTGTGACAGCTAGAGACGCTGTCAAGACAGTAGTCCAGATGTGGATCTACTTGGACTCGAAGAAGAAGAGATTTGCTGAGAGAGAAATCGAGATGTATCAAGCAGTTGCTGCTTTCTACGAGACACACTTCCCAACAATCGCCCAAGCAGTGTATGACTGGCCATTTGAGCTGAAAGACTACATTGACAGCAGCTTCACAATCACCAAGAAGCCCATCAAGACAATCTGCCACAGCTTCCAGCAAGTCGAGAGGCGAGTGTCAATCCACTTGTGCTCATTGCTGAAGGTCCCTTACCAGCCACTTTTTGACGCAATCTTTGTCAGGAAGAGGGACTGCAAGAGCCTCCAAGAGAGGATAGACTTCATCGGTGAGATGAGAAAAGTATTAGAAGAGAACAACTTACATGAATAAGGAGAAAGCAATGAACAACACTAAGAAAGATGTGGCCATCAAGTGGCCTAAAGGATATCCAGAGGCACTAGTCCCATACTCAAGCCTTTCAGGCAAAATTGCATTCGTAGGCAGAGGAGGTGGAAAGTACTCAATATACTTCGCGCTGAAAGAATATGCCAAAAGACTGAATCTAGACTGCCTCTTTGCTTGGGAGCTGTCATCCAAAGTCTGTGTCATCTACAAAGACGGTGAGTTCAAAGCTTACTGGAAGAAAGATGCTGAGTTGACAGATTTGGCAGACAGATGGCCAGACATTCTCAGCCCAGATGGATCTTGGCTGAAAGAAGAAGTTTGCAAATTTTTGGATGACTTCTATAAAAAAGTCCATTTGTGTGAGCAATCTGTCTTGGAGCCAAATCAAACTAGAGGAGAGCTCTTCTTGAGGACTGATGAAAGCAAAGAAGATTCAACTAGAAAGACTTGGATTTGGGACTACACTTCACATCCATTGGTCAAGTTCACTCTCTCTTCACCCGGCTTTGGAGATGGAGACAGTGGACATGGTGGCAAAGTCAATTTGATTTTCGAAGGAGAAGGCTTTGATTTTGATTTAAAATGGAAAGATGAAAACTCTTTTGCTTTGACAGTTGGTGGCCGATGTGAGTGCCAGATACTCAGAGACTTCTTCCACCAAGCCGCAAAAGCAATGGACGAGATCTCTGAGTGGGGACCTTTCTTGAAGCCTAAAGATGAAGTTGAAGATGACATTCCATTCTAGGGAGTCGCCAGGAGCGCCCAGATTCACTCCAAGCAGTAGGGAATAGTGGCATAAGCCAACAAGCTCTTATCATCATCTGGGCGCTCCTGGGATGAATCTTCAAGCCACTGAAAATTGGGATAAATAAAAAATTGCAGTGAAGCTAGGAGCTTCAAGTTCAGTTTTAGCCCATTTTCCTGAGCTTGGAAGTTTTTTGTAGAAATGTGTTTCTCCTTGAAGTTTTTGTCGTTTGCAGTTAAGCTCCTAGCTTTACTTGCTCTTTTTCACATCCTAGCCTGCCAGAAGCTTTGCTCAGAGTCTCATTAAGAAACTCCAAATCAATAGGCTTATTGCTTAAATCCTAAGAAAATCTCACTCATCAGCCGCTTCTCAAGCAGGCTAGGTTTTTTCTTCCTCTCACACGACTTTGAAGACCACTTTTCCACTCGGATGGACGTAAAGAGTCTTAGCTCGTGCTTTAGCTTCTGGTGAAAGCCGCTCGAAGCTCCAAGTCACTTGGTACTGGTAGCTCCCATCACTCTTCTCAATGAAGTCAGCCCAAGGCATCGGGAGCTCTCTGGACTTGCCAATTCGCTTGACAGGCAGCTCAATCTGTCCACCACCTTCTAGCTCAGCTACAATCCTTTCTCTCCAGATGGTGACTTTGCTGATGGACTTCCTCAGTGCTAGCTCTGCTTCACCTTCATCCATCGCGTGCGCAAAGGCCTTAGCCAGCATCGATCGAGCTTCTTCTATAGAAGTCCCAGCAGCAGCTTCAGCTTCAATCTCACGAGCTCTAGACTCCAGCTCTTTCCTCTTAGTCCTGAGCTCACTAGCAGCCTTCTCAAAGGACTCTTGAGTCAGCAAGTCATCAAGGTACATCTTCTGCAGAGAGTCAAGCTTCTTCTTGCAAGACTCCAAGCCAGCTAAGACTCCATCAAGCTCCTTCTCTCTTGAAGCACTAGCTGCTTTGAGCTGAGAGGCCAGCCAGACCATCGAGAGTGGGAAGAGAGCATCAAGCAGTCCAGTTCCACCTGGCTCTAGAGTGTTCCAAGTCAATCCATTGCGACAGCTTTGAGCACCTCTGAGTGAGTGGCTCATGCACCTCATGTGGACATTTGTCTTGTTTGTCGTGATCGCATTGATCCTGCTTCCACAGTAGCCACAGAAGAACTTTCCTGAGAGTGGAAGCCAGTTCTTCTTCTCGTGCCTTGGAGACTTTGCTCTGTCTCTCAAGAGCTCTTGCGCTCTGGCCCAGTCTGAGAAGCTGATGATCTCAAGCCCTTCTAAGCACTTAGCCTTAGTCAGAGTCCCATCCTCCAGAGCGTAGTAGCCAGTGTAGACAGGATTCTTCAGCATCCTCATCATCTGAGCTTTGTGCAAGACTTTGCACTTTGGGTCATCTTTGAGCAGTGGAGCAACAGCTTTGGAGATAGTGTAGTATCTCTTTCCTTCAAGCCAGAGAGCATAGACTTTCTTGACCACTTCAGCTCGGTTTGGCACAATCTCGACTTCTCTCTTCCGGCCTGTCCCACGATATCCAAAGCTCTTAGCGCACTGGAAGTTCCATTCACCTGAAGCTTTGAGCAGCGCCATTCCCTTCTTGCTTTTCTCTCTTTGGATCAAGAGCTGTTCACTCGCGAGCTGGGAAGAGAGTGAAGTGAAGAGCCGAGACTGGAATTGTGTGAAGTCAACTAGGCCTTCTCGACAAGACCAGACTTTGACTCCGTGCTGAGTGAGCTGCTGGATGACAAGGTTCTCAAGGAAGCTCCCATTGAGTGGCCTGAAAAGTCTAGTCATATCTATGCATATTACATATTGGACTTCATCCAGGCGCTTCAGGAGAGCACCAAGAGCTGTCCTATACTGGTTCTCTTTTGAAGTTCCTCTAGTGAAGTCAATGTAGACTTTGTCTATGGCTGCTAGAGCTTCAAATCCGGTTGGATATAGTCTTCCTGATCGGTCTGGTTCGCGGAAGACTTCAATGACTTCTAAGCCATGAGCAGTAGCTAGCTTCCTAGTCTCTTCTTCTTGGACGATGATAGACAGTGACTCATCAGCATCAGCTGATCCACTTGACTGGCGGCAGTAGCAGAAAGCTTTCTCCATATTAAGGCCTCCTTGGTTTTGGTGTGTCTCTTTTGCTCTTGCCTATAATATACACTCTGGAACACTTCTTGAGGGGAGTATGTCACCAGATACATAGAACAGACAGGAGCAAAAAGAGAAGCCTGGGATGAACAAATCTTCCCAGGCTAAAGACATTATTCCCTATTGCTCACTCATCATCCTGGCATTCCTGGGATAATCCAGAGCATTCTGGCGGGACGAAGTCAAGCACAGTTCCTCCAGCTTCTTTGTAGTAAGGGCTGCAGATGAAGTTCCGGCCATTGGATCGAATCACTATGAAGTCTTTTAGAGCAAACTTCTTGTTGGAGTGGATGTCCAGCAGGATGTCTTCCATTGTGAAGCTAGACACGAAAGGATTCAGGCTGTTCCAGACCTTCTCTTTGTCTTCATCAGGGATCTCGTAGACTAGCTCAGGCTGGTAGCCATCTGGCATCTCTAAAGTCTTCAGTGGATAATCCAGCTCAGGTGACTCCTTGATGATCTGGGACATGATCAGCTTCTCTTGTATTGACATCTCTTTCATTTTGCTTCAGCCTCCTTGATTACTTCTTGGTACTTTTCAGCGAGCTCAGAGTAGTGCTCCATCACACTGATGTAGGTGTCTTTGCTTAGGCCAGTTGCTTGACGTGCTTCTGGTGTGAACATATTCCACAGGCCTAAGTACTGGACTCGAACATAGGCAGCAAATTGCTCTTTGTTGGGGATTTCTTTCATCACTTGTTCTCCTTCAGTTGCTTGTGGTTTGTCTTCTCAGCAGTCTGCTTGTCCTTGTGCCGGAGCATCAGGAATTTAGCGACAGTCTTCTCCTCAGCAGTCAGCTTGATGTCTAGGAAAGAAAGGATCGAAAGTACCTCGTGAACTTGTTCCTGTGTCATCTTCTTTAACCCTCCATGTATGAAAGCTCTTTGAAAGCAAGCAGCTGCTGGTTCTCTTGGTCCATTCGAGTGCTGTAGAACTCTGAGATTTTTTTCAGCTCTCCAAGATAGTCCATAGTCTTCTGGATTTCTTCTGCTGCTACAGCTTCCTGCAGCTTCTCGAAGATCTTCTGGGCTCGCTTCATGGCGTCTTTGCTAAGAGTCAGGCAGATTTCTTGCTGCTCGCTGATCCGCTTTTTGATGTAGTCTTTCATTTTTGTTGTCCTCTTAAGTATTTCCAGCAGAGGGATTTCCGCTGGAACTGGCTCCAATATAGCACATTTCTTGGAGCTTGTTATGCGCCGGGAGCAAAAAGTGCAAAATATTTTTCAGCTATTTTTCATCAGCCTATGACAAGTTTGGACAAGTTTGTACAAAACAGAAAAGCCTCCTAGACCAGTTAAGGCCTAAGAGGCTTAGGGAACCAAAGGAAATTCTAGAAAGTGCTTTAAGCTACAGATTCTTCAGTTCATAGTACAAATTGACAAACCAACCTTCATGAGTCTCATCCTGAGGACCTGCCCACATCGCTACAGACTGCTCTTGCTTTTCACGCCACTTGCTGCTGTCAAGGCTTCTCCAGTCAGTCTCAGGATCTTGGTAGCCAAGCCAATTCTCAAAAGTGCTGTACGCTTCAAACTTCCACATCTTCTTGACCACATTGAAGTCAATCTTTTCGCCTGCCAAGATGTCGCTTTTGGCAAGCAGATTGTAGACATAGTCCATCCAGACCTCTTTAGTGATCTTGTAAGCTTCTCGCTTGTTCATGTGTTTTTCTCCTTGGTTGTTAGTGGGTTTGTTTGGGTATTAGGAAATATAGCCAGTCAAGAAGCTTTTTGAACTATTCTCTTCTCCTTTTTTGAATTTTTCTTCTCTCCTCTGCTCCGCTTCTTCGGCTTTGAATCTATCCAGCCAATAGCAGCAAGCAATTCTTCAGTCATGAGGTCGTAGAGTTCATCGTCAGTCAATTTTTCGGTATTTTTCATCTTTGGTTCTCCTTTGCCTTACAGCCACATGCAGCTAGCGTTCTTCTTGCAAGCCTCTTCCCATTCATCTGCATCAAGTTGCCAGGCCTCAAAAATTTTCTCGCGCCAGCAATAGACTTTGAAATGTCCTTGGCTATTGGAGAAGTAAGAGGCTTTGATGTTGTCAAGATAACTGTGTTTCTTGCCAGTCCAGACAGATTCAACAGTCACCTTGAACTGCTTGGATTCATCAGCTTTACCTTGAAAGAGCGTTTCATCATCTTGGATTGCACTCAAGATCCGCTTTTCAGCTTCAGTGGCTTTGTCGTAGTTGACAGTCAAATTTTTCATCTGTGTTTCTCCTTGGTTGTTTGTTGTGTGTTTGTTAAGTTGTTAACATTAGAAAATATAGCAATTTCCAGAGAACTTGAACTTGCTCTAGAAGTCTTTTGAATTTCTCTCAAAGGTAAACTCATCTTGTAAAGCAAGCTTTGCGCATATCATGACTTCTTGCATCAAGGCCTCGAAGCTTAGGTGCCAAAAAGTCTTGAAGATGTTCTTGTCATTGAAGAACATTTCTTCTTTCTTTGTCTCGCTCAGGAAGCCACCACATTTTTCTAAGATGGCACCTCCGTCTTCTAGAACTTGGAAGTACTGAGGCTTGATGAAGTTTTCTTCAAAGAATTTCCACTCAGCCTTGACAAGCTTTCTCCGCTCATCTGGATTGTCTTGGGTGCTGTCCCAAAGCTGGATGAAGGATTGTTTCTTTTCGAAGAGATCAAGTTCGGCTTTCATCTTTGTTTTCTCTGTGGTTGTTTGTTGGTTGTTTGTTGGGTTGTTGAAGATATTTGAAATATAGCAACTCTGAAAGACTTTTGAACTTTCTCTGGAAGAAATTTCTAGAAAAATGTGTATATTATGCGTCTAAGCAGATTTCTTCAGACTTAACTTAGACAACTAGGATACTGAAATGAACCCAAACTCGATAGGAGAAGCTTTTTGGTGTGCAACTGGCTTCATCCCCGCTCTCTTCATCTTCTTGACAATGGTGCTTCCTCTCAATGGAATTGGAATCGTAGGCGGATTCATCACAGGACTCTCGCTAGGTCTAGCTTGCTTCGCGATGGCGATTAAGTTCATTCAAGAAAACGATGCTCTTACCTTCCTCTGCACGCCGTGTGTAGTCTTCGCAGCAATTGGTCTCTGGATGATGACTAAAGGCTACAAGAAGAAGAACAAAGATGACTAGAATGACAAAAGAAAAGCTCCTGCAGCCTTGCGAGTGGAGGAAAGAACTTTGGAGGCTTGAGCAGGAGCTTGTGAAGGTAGAAGATTTTTCTACTTAGTACTTATTCTCCATCGTAGTGGTTGTAGACTTTCCAGCCTGGACCGACATTCACTGCATTCGGGAAGACATTCCTTATTCCCAAGGCTGGGTCCCAAGTTCCATCGAAAGTGGCGTTCGTGAACCACTCGAAGTTAGCTCCGATAGTGGTGATAGCCGACTTGTCCATCTCGGTGTCGTCGGTAGCAGTAGCATTTGGACCATTCGCAATCTTCACGTTGCTGCCAATCGTAGTGAGACTGGGGCACTCAGAGAACATATTATAAGTGTAAGTAGTGTTTGGGCAGCTAAAGCCGTCAGGCAGAGCAGACAAGTTCGCACAAGCGTAGAACATGAACCCAGTGTCAGTTGTATTAGGCACACTGAACTTGTCAGGCAGTCTAGACAGACCACAGTTACAGATCATGGCGTTAGTGTTAGTAGTGTTTGGGCAGTTGAAGCCGTCAGGCAGAGCAGACAAGCTCATGCACTGATTGAACATACTTTGAGTGTTTTTCACTGGTCCAAAATCTACTGAGCATTCCTCTAGCAATTTGCTATCTTGCCAATAACTTAAGTCATATTGATTTGTCAAAGTCACTGGCTCAATCCATTCACTGTAGAGTGACAAGATTTTTCCACCAATTGCATATTTCTTGTCAGAATACGGACGCCAACCTGGGTCAAATTTTCTAGATCCTAAAGTAGTCGTGTTCCCAATGAAGTAGATCTTAGTGCCAGCGCTGACTCCAGTAGCGATAGTGCTTCCAGTCAGAGCAGTCCAAGTGAGCTTGTCGAAGGAAGAGCTTAGGTTGTAGCTTGCGTTGAAGTTGTCACAGCTAACAGTGGAGTCATCTTCTCTAGCCTCTAGCCAGAAGTAGTCATATTCTTCAAGCTCCTGGAAGGAGTATCCATGGCTGATATAAGTCTGCCAATGGCCAGCGAAGTTCTTCTCGTTCCTGAAGACTAAGTCGTGGTAAGTGATTCCTTTCTTGATTCTGCTTTGAGACAGCTCACCAGTCAGTGAAGCAGGCATGTCTACCACTTGAGCTCCTTCAGGAAGAGTGATCGTGGAGATCTCGCCACTTACAGGAATTTGGATTTCTACTGTTGAAGCATATCCATCTCCAGAAGCTCCTGAGCTCTTCACGGTGAAAGCTATGGAGCCACTTGCAGCATCTTCAAAGGGGTACTTCTGGATCTGCTTTCCACTGAAGTCGACTTCAAAAGTCGCTGGAGCAGAAGCAGTCTTCTCCTCAAGCTCTACATAAGCTGGATTGACTTCTTCTCCACCTCCTTGTGCATCTGCCCATTCAGACCCAGTTTCAGTCTTAGTAAGGACTTGGCCTACAGTGCCACCTGAAGGAACCAGTGAAGACAATTCAGAAGCTCCGTAGTCAACTCCATTGAGCTTGAGCTCGCCGGTGTCTGACAAAAAATAGAGACGATCAGGTGTGTATGAAGATAAGCTGTCATAGTCGCTTTTTGTAAGTTGTGAAAATGAAATCATTGTTATTCTCCTAAAAATTCATGCCTCTAATCCAAGTTTACGTCTTTTTAAACTTAAAGAGATTTTTTCTCTAGTCTCAGCAGTTTGAGGATGTCCACTCTTAGGCTTTCCGCTTTTGAGCGGCAGACATTTTTGCACGTGTCTCTGCAGAAAGATGTTTGCCAAACAATGGGTGTTTTTCACCTAAATGCGAAACTGAAATTTTTCTCTTAGTCTCTTCAGAGACAAAATGGCCTTTGAGAGCCTTAGATCTTTTTTCTATAGTTTCTTTGGAAGGAATTCTTCCCAAATTGAATTTGTTTCCTTTCATGTGAATGCAGCAGTGTTCAGCTCTAGTCAGATACATCAAGTTAGCCAGAGCATTGTTCAGAGGATTTTCATCACGATGATGGATTACCAGCTCAGGCTTCCATCCAAAGAAAGTGTGAGCCATAATCTGATGAACTCCAATTCCTTTGAAATACGGTCGACTTCTATAGAGCTTCACCGGTTGTTCAACTCCATCTTTATCTGTAATCACAGCTGTCTCAGGGTCGATGAAATACTGCTCAAAAATCCTGTCTTTAAATTTGATCAATTTCTTTTACCTCCATAACCTCAAGTAGAAAGCTGCCCAGGAGGAGGTTTGTTTCTCTTTTCGCATCTAGATTGCTAGAGCAGCTAATTCAAATTTAAATCAATTATTTTGTAGCGTCAAAGCGGCAGTTGCTGCATTAGCTTGATTCACTACTTCTTCTGGCACTGAAGTATATACCACATTCCAGCCAACAGGAATGTGTGATGCGTCTCTAATTGAGGTGTCCAATCCATAGGGGCAGTAGAATGTGCCTGTTGGAGAGACATTTTGGAGCCAGCCACGTGTTGAATTTCCATAATTTCCAATAAAGCTTACATATACATATATTAAATTTGAACAATTATAAAAAGCTGAATTAAAAGTTTCCGACCAACCACTTTTTGGATTATCATCAGTTATAATTCTAATAGATCTTAACTTAGAACAACCATAAAATGTTGATGAAAATGAGCTTTGATTAACGACATTTACATGAATGTCTGGAACTGAAGTTAAATTCGTGCAGTTCTTAAACATATTACTATAACAGTAATTAGCAAGATTTATTGCTGGAAGATGAGGACTAGTGGTTAAATTTGAACATCCTTCAAACATACTACTATAACAGGATTCTGCAAGTTCAGTAGCTGGTAGTTCTGGAGCTTTAGTCAAACTTGAGCAATTCAAAAACAATTTGTTGAAACAATCCATTCTATTAATTTTTCTTAATAAACAAGATTTGTCAAGCAAACTCATGATATTTCCAGAACCGGCAATTTTACCTGTCATTGCAAACGCATACTCACCGTTATAATATTCTGTTGAGAATGTAGCATTGTCACCTCTGAACTTAACATAGTCACCGACATTAGCTAATGTGATTACAGTTCCAGCAGTTCCACTCCACTCATAGTTAGTCCAAGTCTCTCCATCAGTGGAGTATTCAAGAACTGATGAAAGCGATGGGACATCACCTCTCTTGTTTAGAGAAATAGTTGAGTTAGCTTGTTCAGCCGTGAAAGTCAAATAGTCAGTTGAGTCATTTCCTCCTTGAGGATCTGCCCATTCAGCTCCTTCAGCAGTCTTAGTCAATACTTGTCCAGCAGTACCACCAGAAGGAGCATTAAGCTTTCCAGCCAGAACTTCTTCTGGAACATCAAGATATTCAATTTCCCAGCCAGCAGGAATGTGTGATGCATCTCGGATTATTGGAAGTCCATAGGAACAGTAGAATTTACCTGTAGCAGATACATTCTGCAACCAGTTTGTAGTTCCACCAGTTCTTGGCCAATTAGTCCAATGGATTGTCACAGAGTTCAATGCTGAGCAACCTTTGAACATCTTCTCCATAGCTGATGTATCATTTCCAAGTGCATCCCATTGTCCAGCTATCTCAATAGAAGTGAAAGTCTGATGACCACCACCAAACATTGAGCCATAGCACTGAGCAGCATATTGTTCTGCAGGAAGCTTTGGCGCATGGGCAAGAGAGCAGCCATAGAACATGCAGAAGTAAGACCTGTAGTTCAGCTTCATAGCTGGAAGCTCTGGTGCTTCAACTAATGCAGTCTGGTCTCTGAATAGATTCATGAATGCTAAGGCAGGCACTTCATCTAGCAAAGCATCATTTGACAGCAAGCTCATGACATTTCCACTTGCAGCAATAGAGCCGGTCAATACGAACTGCACCCAGTCAGCGTCACCAGTGGAGAACTGCCCATCATTGCAGCGAAGAATGATGCTGTCACCTGCATTTGCAAGTGTCACTACATTTGTATAGCCATTAGTCCAAGTGAATGCTGTCCAAGTTGTTCCTTCATCTGAAGACCACTCTACATTCTTTGCAGTAGCATTTCCAGCAAGCTTCAAGCCAACCGTTGAGTTAGCGGCTTTAGCAGTAAGACGAAGACAATTAGGTTTAGCATATATGCTCAGGTCAGGAGTGTCGCTGACTAAAGAATATGGAAGCTTGTTCTCAGAGGTGATTGTGTTCTGCTTCTTTGCGAGCTCTTCATCCACGTAGCTCTTGTTGGCTTTTCCAGAGACTTGGCCATTGACATACTGCTCAGTGGCATACCCATTGAGAGCTGAAGGATCAAGCTTCCCGTTCCAGTTAGTCTTGTCGGCAGATGTCACATGGATAGCAGTGTCAGAAGTGTGAGCTGTCAGTGCAGAAGTGTCTGCTTTTCCAGAGATTGCGTTCTGGACATCTTGAGCAGTCTGGAATGTAGAGTCATTAGTGAGCTCAGAAGTCTTAGTTGGGATTGCTGGAGTGTCACTGATTAGAGAATATGGAAGCTTGTTCTCAGAGGTGATCTTGTCTTGCTTGAGAGCAATCTTCCCATCAAGCTCAGTCTTCGCTGCCTGGAGATCTGCATCTGTGGCATATTCACTCAAGTCTATCTCTGCGATCTTCTCATCTGTATATGCCGTCGCTGAAGCCAGAGTAGCTGCATCTTGGCCATCAGCATAGTCCTGGGCACTGGAAAGATTTTGAGCAAGCAGCTCATTGACTTCAACTTTTGTATAATATGCGTTGCTGTCGACCTCGGCTGGGCTTAGACCGAGCAACCCAAACTCGAGGTGCGCAAAGTGCATAGTCTCTCAGCCACACTTTCTTTGTGTTCAAAGACATCTGGGAGATCTCAATGTTCACTTCTGTGTTCTTCTTCTTGATCTGCGCCATGAAAGGCACAGTGAAAGTGTTGCAATTGTGGAAAGTCAGAGTGTTGTCTTCAATGGAGAAGTCTTGGCAAAGCCAGAGAAGATTAGAGCTCATGTCGCCCATCTTCAGAGAGCCTGCAAAAGCAAAGCCACTCAATGAGCTGTCAAGAGGAATGATCTGATTCCTCTCATCGATGAACTGGAATGAAATGTCGAAGAGAGTGCTGTAGTCTATGCAAAGTGGAGGAACAGTCTGATTAGACCTACCGACTAAGCGCTTCTTGGATACATTTACGTATTTTAGATTTGACATAGTTTTATTGTCTTTTTAAGCTCTTGTGAGCTGTGCAATTGGCAATCTACAATGATTGTCATCGATTTATTTATGTCAAACTGGATTAATTTCTATTATAGCAGTCTAGCAATCTAGAGGCGAAAAGGCGATTTCCTGGCCCTGACTGCTTTCATATTAACAGGAAAAAGAAGGAATAAAATGATTCGATATAAAGACAAGACATTTGAGCAGTGGTCTATCTGCCCTGCTACCGGTGAAATTTTTAATTCTGCTACTGGAGAAGTACAGAAAGTTCCACTTCACCAAGGCCGTCCACGCTTCAAAGGAATGCCTGTCCATCAGATCATGGCCAATACTTTCTTCGGATACAAACTAGGCTATGATGTCCACCACAAGGACGAAAATCCTTTGAACAACTCACTTTCAAACTTGGTGTATCTGACTCATTCTGAACACACCAAACTTCATTCTACAGAGCTTCTTCATAATGAGACTAGAGCGAAATTGTCTCTAGCGCTTAAAGGAAAACCTTTTTCTGATGAGCATAGAGCAAAACTCTCTACCGCTATGAAGGGCAAAAACAAAGGCAAGACTTTATCTGATGAGCATAAAGCAAAAATGTCAGCTTCTCATAAAGGCAGTCACTGGTGGCACAATGCTTCAGGAGAGACTAGATTTGCAAAAGAATGCCCAGGTGAAGGTTGGCTTCCGGGCAGAAAATAGAGATTATTGCTTAAGCTCTAACTTTACAATTTCCTTCACTCGCTCAGGAGTAAGGATTCTAGCGTTGAGCTCAGACACGTCAATCCTCAGGGAGATGATGTCAGCGTTGATCTTAGCTAGGGCCTCGTTAGTTCTGTTGTAGGAGTTCACAAGGAAGAACCCAATCACGGAAAGAAGAATTCCGGAAGATGTATTTTGCTAGTTCACTTGACATTTTCTTGTAGTCACACATTTCTTTACTCTCCAGATGGGTCGATGCTGTTCAAGCAGTTCACTCTGAGCTGCCAGCAGTAGATGGTCTTTCCTTGTGAGTCTAGTCCTGCGACTTCAAGCCATGCAGGAATGCTCTGCTTAGTCCCAAGCTTAGCAGCAAACTCGGCGCTTGAAGCATCCAGTGGTACTTTCAAGATTCCACTAGCAGCTCCAGTCATGTCTATGTCACCAGAAGGAGTCCTGAGCATCGGGGCAGAAGAGTGGTCAAAGTCGTTGTCAACTGCTGCTCTGAAGCTAGCAGCCCCACTCAAGTCAATCCCAATGTTTCCTCCATTCCCGTCAGACTGGACTATGTTCAGTTGCCAAGTAGGAGCAGATCCTAGGATCAGCCCTGGGTTCTCAGTGACTCTAGCGAGCTCAGCATTAGTCCAAGTGCCTAAGTTGTGGTCGATGTAGAAAGTCTTCATAAGAGCTTCTAATAGCTTTACAGGGTATATTTACGAATTTTGAGGCGGATCGTAGAAGCTCAGCTTAGAAGTAGCGTCTATGATTCCATCGGTTCTCCAAAGCCCCAAAGTCCCTTTGATGTCGCTTGGTCCTGTTGGCGGGTCAGTTGGTCCCCAGTAGCACTGAGCATAGCCGCTCAAAGGATTAGCTAGG
>AUXO011260163.1_pt1 | contig 15684 bp, 20 predicted proteins | sample 768731 | NCBI WGS metagenome assembly AUXO01 (sample SAMN02715735, study PRJNA202380) | gut metagenome | biome: sheep rumen | host: Ovis aries | place: New Zealand: Palmerston North
TGAGGGTGACTGGGTTGAAATCGATGATGCCGAACCGTGCCCAATATGTTTCAGGATGATTAAAAACTCCGGAATCGATCAAATCGTCAGTCAGAAAGGAATCATGAAGCTTCATGAATGATTGTGTAATCATATCCTATTAGGATGTGATTTTATACTATTTTTTTTTAAATCTAATATCTCACTTTTGCTTTTCCAAACATTAATACAATATTGTGCATAATATAATAATTAATGGGGTAAAAATATGGAAGACCAAAAGACTATAATCATATTGCTATGCGTAATCGTTGCAATTCTTGTTGTTGGTGTTGTAATGTTTTCGCCTTTGATGGCAAAGGAGGATTCAAAGCTCTCAATTGCCGATAAGAATGTCATTGCTGGAGATTCATTGGTGGTCAAGTTGACCGATTCCAATGGAACTGCTATAGCAAACGAGACAGTTAAGATCAAACTCACCGATAAGGACGGAATAACAATCGATGAGGATGTCTCTACAAACTCCAAGGGAAAGGCAAAACTGAAACTTGATGAAAAGGGAAAGTATTCTCTTGAATGCAGTTTCAATGGAAACTCCAAATATGACGGCTGCAGCATTTCAGACAATGTCACAGTCAAAAAGGCAGCCACCAAAAGCATCAGCAAGGAGCAGACATCAACTGCAGTTCACACAAGCAAATATGCTTCTGACGGATCAATCTATCCTGAATATGGTCCGGAAGTAGACCAGCAGGGAATCACACGTGAAGAGGCAATTGCAAGGGATATGCACTATATTGAAATGCAAGTCGATGGTGATAGGCCGGGTGAAATGGTTACCGTAGGAGGATATGTGGCATATGATCCTAAAGCGGGATGTTACCATACATAGGAGGTAGAATATGGAAAACAAAAATATCATAATAATATTGGCCGTAATTGCCGTTATTCTGGCCGTCATTGCAGGAGTGATGTTCATGCAATCAGGTCACGGTAAGGAGGCCAGTAAAATCAAGATTGTAAGTGACAAGTCACAGGATGTTGGAGGAACTCTGAAAATTCAGCTAACTGACATGAACAAGACCGCACTTTCTAAAGAGAAGGTCAAAGTCATAGTTGTCAACAAGAAAGGCAAGGTTGTGGTCAATGAGACAGTCAAAACCGACATGAAGGGTAAGGCAAAGCTTGATTTGGATTTGAAGAAGGGCACATATACCGTTAACGCGACATATGATGGAAATGACAACTACACCGGAAACTCAACTTCCCAGAAACTGACTCTTAAAGAAAAAGTTCAAGAAACACAATCTTTGGATGTTTCTTCAACTGGATGGACTGAAACATTTCCTGGAGGAGATACTGGTTCAAGCATATCAGTTTATCATGATGGAAAAGGTCATAAATATGTAACTAGATATTCTGCTACTGGATCAGTTTATGAAGATGGTATTGCATATGATGAAAATGCTATGATTACTTCTTAAAAATCATTTTGCAATACACGAGATTGTGAAAAAATTAGTTTAGGTGATAAATGATTATTATCACTTATCACATTTTGTTTTTAATTTAATTATATTGGATTTCAGGCATTGTCATAGCCTGCTATTTATTAACATTAACAAATCGAAAATAATTTCTCATGATTTTAAAATTAATTTAAATGGTTTTAGGTTTGAAAAATAGTTAAGTGTAATCAATATCAATTGCAGAATTTAATCCTGCAATTTCCCAAGATATTGATATTTATCCAACTAAACATTGGCCAATTAAGTTATCACCTAATCGTAGAGGTAAAACCTCTATTTAATTATTAACTATTTATGGCATATAAATATTTGCAAATAGATAGGGTGTGCTTTAAACAAGGGGAGAACAGCCAAATTGGGATTTTTTGAAAGAAATCTTAGATTATTATCTATTGCTGTAAAGTTAGTGATTATTTACCGTTGGTTTTTTAGAGTTAGTGCTGATAAAAAAATAGGATGGAAATGAAATATCATTTCCATTTAATCAAAATTATAATCGAATTTATCAATTAATTTTGTTTCTTCTGGTGTTGTTTGATATACAAATACTTCAAATTTTGCTATTTCAAAATTTGTTATGTTTTGAGAGCCAAACACTACATTTGTAGTGTATGAGTTGCCTGCTGTTAGGTTATCTTGATAGCATAATATGTTTAATGGATTTAATCCCATAAAATTCGCCATTGCATCGATATGTTCTCCATTTTTATCATAAGCCTGAAGCTCTATGGATACATTTTTTAAATCAGATTTGGCAGTATAGGCTACTTTATAACCTTTTACAGTACCCTTGTAATCACTGTATTCGGTTGGATTCAATTCTTCTGTACCTAAATTTGATACAGAATCGATGGATATTGAATTTGATCCGATATATTGGGCATTTTCAAGGTTTCCTCCAGTTAATGCCACGATTCCTATTATTGCAATTATGATTATTGCAATTAATCCTATTAACAGGTATTTTTTATTAATTGAAACCGTATTTTGTTCTTTTTGGATGCTTTTGCCACATTCTGTACAGAATTCTGAATCATTATCAAGTTCAGCACCACAATGTGTGCAATATTTTACCAATTTATCACCTCTCCTTATTGTCTGGATATATAATTTAAATGTTATATAGTAATTGTTATTAACATGTTAGTATAAATATTTTATCAGAAATTATCATGGGTGAAGATATGGGAATCTGTCCAAATTGCGGAAGCTGGGTTGATGAAGGAGACATCTGCATGAATTGTGGAGGCAGCGGAAGCTACAGTTCGGATAATGATGATGATTGGGATTCAGGTTACGAACCCTCCTACAGACCAAGGAAAACTCCTGCAGACAGGCTGGGAGAAGAGGCCTGGGATTTGTATATGGATTTCAGGGATACAGAGGCACTCAACGTCATTAATGAAGCTTTGGAATACGATGACAGACATCCAAACAACTGGAACAGAAAGGCCATCATCCTTGAGAGTCTCAAAAGGTTTGGTGAATCTGAAAAATGCTACAATCGCTCATTGGAGTTGAGACGCTCCAGCAAGGTGTCAGACAACAAGGCAAGAATGCTTTATGATTGGGCTTATGAACTGCTTGAAAAGTCAAAGAAAATGCGCAACGGATTGTCAAAACTCGATGAGGCATCAGATACCATAACAAGAGCTATAGATGCACTTCCGGAACGTGGCAGTGAAGAGGATATTGAAAAGTATCTCGGGCTGAGGGATTCAATCAATTTCAACAAGGATTACCAAAAGAAATACTTTGCAAATCTCAGGATCCTCGGTGATAATGACATTGAAAAGCTCTTTACCATAACCGGAATTAAACATTATGGAAAAACCGATTTATATTACCATACTCCATTAAAGCTTGTCCGGGAACCAGAAAATGAATTTGACAATGATGCAATTGCAGTATATATGGAAGATAAAAAAATAGGTTATGTTGCAAACAACAACTCCACTGCGTATGAGGGCACATCCTTGGCTTCACAACTCAAAGATAAGGTTCAAAAAGAGGCAAAGGCGGAGTATCTGATATATCTTGACAGATATGCAGAAATACAGTTCCATATCGGAAGGTTGATCGAATAACGTTAAACAGCTATTTTTCACTTATCTTTTCCAATAACTTTATGATTGTATTGTTCTGTTCGATTAGTTGCTTGTTCTGTTCTATAAGGATGTCCAGTTTGATTGTCTGGCTTGCAAGAAATCTTCCGTTAATCTTATCCAGCCTTGATATTCCCATTGTAACATATGACTTGTATACTCTGTCGGCCAGTTCTGCTTCCTGTGTGTATTGTGATATCTTTTTGTTTACAAGCTGAACATCCAATGATCCGATTTCTGATTCAACGGTTGGTATCACGGAAGGGTTGACTTCAACAAGATTTTTATCTTCAATCAATTCAGTTCCACAGTCTATACAAAATTTGTTTCCTTTATTATATGTCTTGTTGCACTTTGGACATTTCATGGTATCACTATTTATATATATTTTTATAACATATTATAAAATATGTTTTGTAAAAATTGTGGAAAGGAAATACCTGATGGTGCGACATTCTGTCCTCATTGTGGTGTTGAAAATCAAGAAAAGGGGTCTCCAAATAATAATTCGGGTCTTCTTAAAAAGGATAAGGACATGATTCTTGCATTAATCATATCCTTTATTTTCACAGGTTTGGGTGTTGCATATGCTGGAAACAAGAAGAAGGGGATAATCCTTTTTGTTTTAGGAATCATATTTGCCATTTTGGGAATGGGAATTTTTTCAGTAATAGCATTTCTGATTTGGGCATATGGACTTTATGCAACATACAATGAGGTTAAAATAGCCAATGGTGAAAGCAATCCCAATTTAATTGAGGACTTTAAAACTTGGGATTCATCCAAAAAGATTGGTGCAGTAGTTGCAGTAGTGATAATTCTTTTGATAGTAATAGCAGGTTCAATGTCAGCATTCTCTCCGAAAACATCTACTTCAGATTATACAAATGATGATTATACCTCAAAGGATAATTTGAATAGCAATAGCGTTTCATCCAGTTCCGGCAGTGGTGATAGCAGCTATTCATCATCATCCAACGGTCATGATGTGTCTTCACACTATGAGGGGGAGTACGGATCATCTGACTTGGAGGGAACAGTGAATGATGATGGAAGTGTTGATGCTCATGAGACCGGACATACTGATTATGGAGATTATGAAATAAATTCTCATATGGACAGTGACGGGCATATTCATGGAACCGTTGATGTTGGTGGAAAGACATATTATGTAGAAAATTAGGTGATAACATGGTGAAATGTCAAAATTGTGGCAGTGAAGTAGTAGATGGGGCTCAATTCTGTGCCCAATGTGGTAGTGAAATAGTAGTTGAAGAAAACAAGGCAAATGTGTGTCCTGAATGTGGCAGTGAAGTGGCCGAGCATATGAAATTCTGTCAAAACTGCGGATGTGAACTCAACAATGATGAATCAGGAGAGGCCAAGACAAAATTCTGTGCAAACTGTGGCCATGAAATCGATGCGGGTCTCAAGTTCTGTCCGGAATGCGGAACTCCAACATCAGGTGTGAATCCACCAAACAACACTCAGGTTGTCGTCAGGTACGAAAAGAGTGCGGGTCTTGCTGCGGTGCTCTCATTTCTGATAATCGGTCTGGGTCAGGTGTATCTGGGCTTGACCAAAAAGGGAATCATACTCTTTGTTCTGGCAATCGTTTCAGGAGTTTTGATGCTGATACTTGTCGGATTCATATTATGGCTTCTGGTTTGGGGTTATGCGATATATGACGCATACAATTCAGCCGAAAAAATCAACAGGGGCATTGAAGTCGAAGACACTCTTGATTTCAACAATCTCTTTTAGATTAATTAGGTTATGTTTATCATAACCTTTTTTTTTAAACTCACGGTTGGAATTCAGCCAACTGTGCCGTATCTTTTTTGTTCAGTATTCCTCTCCAAGCCATCCCTGATTGATGTCGGGATATCCGCATTCCCCGCAGTATCCGTCAAAGTAGGGTGCCCCGCAGGATGGGCATTCGCTGTATGAAGGATTAATGTAACGGGTGTTTTTTTGGGTTGTGTTGGTTGTTTTTCTTTTTGTTGGTGTGCTTTTGGAAGAGTCTCCGTCGCTGGCACAGCAGCATGCAATGACAACAATGAAAATGAATATTGCAATAATCCAGTCTATCATGTTCTTTCCCCTTTAAGTTGATATTTAAATGTTATAACTAATAGTATATATATGGTGTGGGTATTATGATAGCAGATTGGGAAAATATTCATATCAAAATGAGTTTGGGAGGAAAATATTCAGAACAGGCCATTTCAAGAAATGACTGCTCTGATCATATTAAAAGGTTGATGTTTCACCCGGTCTGAATGAAACATCAGGTGTTTTTTTATATTTTTGGTATTGGATTTATTTATATTGTCTTTTTTCTTAAATTTTCAGCCTTAAGTTGTATATGATAGTATAAACAAGATGTTAATAAAGTTTTTCGAGTGCAAGTGCTTACTTTCATCTTAAATAATTAAATAAAGTCATTATTGGAGTATTTTTCACTTCATTTTCTTCTATTGTAAAATTTAATGAAGTCTGTATTCAAATATTCTCTATGAGATATTTCTCCTGTAAACCATAACATTTATATAATCCAAATACAAACAATTTATTAACAAAGTTTATTATTAATTTGTGTGTAACTTTGAAATTCAACTTTCACCAAACACCAGTTTTAGTGATTGTCGAAAAAACCATTTCGGTGATAACATGAACTTGAAAGATTTAATTGAAAAATGTGACGAAGTGTATTATGCAGGCGACTACAGGGCTCTTGTAAAGGTGTGCGATGAAATTTTGGCTATTGATTCCAAGAATCCTGGTGCAATAGGATACAAGGGTGTAGCATACATATTCCTGAACCAGCCTGAAAAGGCAATCGAGATACTTGAGAAGGGTATGGAACTCTATCCCAAAAACTATTACATCAAAAACAACCTTTCAATGGCCTACTATGACATAAGGGAGTATGAAAAGGCCCTTGAAATCTCAGAAGAGGGATTGAAGATAAAAAATTTTGACTGGCTTTATGAAAACAAGATCAAGGCACTGCTCAAGCTTGACAGGATTGAGGAGGCAGAGGAGTGCTGGCAAAATTCAATCTTGCATGAGGATTTCACTTACTTTCTCATTGAAGCTGAAAAATACGAGGAAGCGTTGAAATACTGTTTTGAAGAGGACTATGATGAGTGCAATGAGATAATTGACAAGGTCAAGGAGATCAATCCCCTTAAGGCAGGTGGGTTTTACATCTCCTGGATTGATGCAATCAGGTCCTTCACAAGCATCGAATCATGTCCTGACTGTGGAGGCAGACTTCTTCCAATTGTATACGGATATCCTCCAACAGAACTGCTCGAACAGGCAGACCGTGAAGAGATCTTTTTGGGAGGGTGTGTTATTCCTCCAAATCCTGCCAATTACCACTGCATCGACTGTAGTCATGAGTTTGACCTTGGATGCAATGGTGTGGAAATTGAATTTGGTGATTTCCATGACTACGCTGAATACAAAATCAAGGAGCTCACAGGATGCTTAAGAAACGATACAATGCTGTTCATAAGATCTGCTGATAAACTTAAGGATGACCTGAAGGGTATTGATGATATAGAATTCTATTTATTCATCAACCGGCTCACTAACCTTGGGTATCTCACATCACCCCGTGAGGGATACGTTGCCCTTTCAGGTTTTGAGGATTTGAAGGTGGCGAAGGAATACTGTGATGAGGATAAATTCGCCGCTCCAAGATGGCTTGTATATCCCCAGCTTTCAATGGGAACCATAGGATGGAGAATGGGATACGGTGAAAACTATGTGATGAACGAACCCTATCACACTGAAGAGTTCAAAAGACTCTTCCCCATGCCAAGAAACTGGGAATTTTTCAGGAAAAGATCCGTTAAGGGACCTTATCCTCCACTCGGATTTTTCTGGAGTGAGGACGGAAAGCCGAAATATCCAAAAATCGACAGGGGAACTGAGGTGAATGATTTCATAACACTTGAGGATGAGAAGAAATTCATTTCTGATACCTTCAGCTTTTCCTCAATCGAGCATGCGTTGAATCTTTCAAAGGCGCTCTACTTTGAAAGGTACCATGACAAGAAAGTGGACTTGAAGGCACTTGAGGATTTGGAATATAATCTGGAAGAGGAAAAAATCTGGGATGACTTCGAATATACAGTCCTTTTGAATGCAAGCTACTATAAAGTCATGCAGGATGAGGAGCTAATCCAAAAGCTTTTATCTACCGGCGATGAGCCTCTCCTTTACGTTTCAGATGACTGCGAAAACCTCTTTGGAAGGGCGCTTATGGAGCTTAGGGATGAGATAAGAAGGCTTACCCAAAACATTGACAGAATCGACTGGGAATTTACAGAATATTTGAAGCATGTGCCGTGGATGTGATATGATGGATCAATTTGAAAGGGAACTTATGGATAAATGCAGCAGGTTTGGGAATTATTCCTCAATCGAGGAATATGTTGATGATATTGTGGCCTGCTTGAAGACATTCTGCAGATACAGTGAAGGCGAAGCAAGGGATTTTGTAAAAACTGAAGAGGATATGGTTAAAAGGATGTATGATGCCAGATGTCCTGCATACGATTTGGCAATGGACTATTATCCGATTTGCGGATAAGGTGGTAATATGGGAAAATATCCAATGACCTATGAGGAATATGAAAAAAGGGTGATATTCTTATTTCTAAAATTATATCCTGAAGATAAACAGGAAATGATGGTTGACAGGTTAAATAAACTGCTGGAAGATGATCCCAAATTCATTGATGGATTGTATGGGGAGTCATGCTTCAGATATGATAGGCAGGATTTGTATGGTGAAACCTGTAAAAAAGTATTTGAAGATCAGCTATTGGAATCCATACCGGTTAATACATTGCATATGGTGTTGGGAGGAAATTTCTAGAAAATAGGATAAATATTAGAGGAAGATAATTAATGACAAAAAAATACCCATTAACCTATGAAGAATATGAAAAAAAGTAACAGAGTTATTCCTAAAACTATACTCTCAAGACAAACAAGACATGGGTATGGAAAGATTAAATGAATTACTGGATGAAGACTCTCAATTTATATTACTTGTCCCATTTTCAAATAGAAATTGTTATCATATTGGTAATACAAAATATTTTATGTGGTGATATTTTGGATAATATAGATGATTTGAAAAAGCAAGTGCAGGTGGACAATTCGGCACTTGAGGAAATGCTTGAAGGTGAATTGACACCAGAAAATCAGATTGAATTTCTAAAGGCATTGAAGGACTCATATCTCTATTTGCCGGTGTCATTTTCCGATTCCATGTTTAAGGGAATTGAGGATTCAAAACCCGGTGACGTATTCGAGACAACCGGCGAGGAAGGATTCAACATTAATTATGTAAGTGACGCTCAGGGAAGAAGGGCAGTTCCCCTTTTTACAAGCGAGGAGATGATGAAGAAGGCAGGTATCACCTCATCCGTTATGGTGATGGACCCGTCAGGCATTGCGGATATGATCAAGGACTCCGACAGGTATGTGGCGGTTACAATCAATCCCCTTACCGAACATGAAATGGGTCTTCCTTTCGAGGCGTTTGTCGGAATATTTGCTGAACCTACCGAAGAGGAAAAGCAGTTTCAGGAAGCGCTGAGTGAAATGCTGGAAGCCTTGGCAAAGAATTCATACACTCTTGAGGAGGATATGGCCTTTGTGATGAGGGATGACGAGATCACGTTAAAGGACCATGCTCAGAATGGTGTCTTTGTCGTTAACATGCCTCTTTTTGTTTCAAGGGATAAGGATTTCAGGAAAGGCCTGAAGTATACGAATATTCTGCTTTTTGATGCGGGCAAAAAGGTTCTTCCTTTAGGTGGTGTTGGAAAGGATGAATATGATACTGTTGTCGCTCCAGGTACCGAGCTGATACTTGTCGAGGAGATTGATGAGGTTACCTCTGTCTGGAGATGTGGCGAACAGCCGTTTTACGATGAGCTCTAGGTGAGATTGTGGATAATCAGAAAATAATCATTGTTCTTTTGTGCGTAATCATAGCAATACTTGCCGTTGGCCTTATAATGTTTTCTCCACTGACCGCAAAGGATAACACCACTCTTGAGATTCAGGATAATGAAATCAATGTCGGCGATTCGCTGGCGGTGAAGCTCACTGACAGCAAGGGAAATCCGATTGCCAACGCAACCGTGAATATCAGATTTACGGACAGTGACGGGACAGTCATTGATGAGGATGTGGTCACCGATTCGAAGGGTGTTGCCAAACTGAAGATGGATGATGAGGGCAAATATTGCCTCAATTGCAGCTTTAAAGGTGACGGTCATTATTCTTCAAGTGAAATCTCAACCAATGTCACGGTCAAAACCGTCAAGACCGAGGTTGTGAGTGCAGCTGAAAAGTCACCGTCACAGAGTTCTGAAAGGGAGGAATATCAGATAACTCCCGATGGATGGGACCCGAAAGAGCATGAGGTTTCACGTGAAAAGCTTGATAACGGATATGAAAGGGTAAACTATGACGATGGCTATATGAGGGTCGTCGATAAGGACGGAAATGTAGTGAGTCATGGATGGTAAATTTAGTGAGGTTTTTAGAATGGAAAACAAGAAAATTATTATTATACTTGCGATAGTAATACTTGTTATTGCAGCTGCAATCGGATTTGCACTCCTAAATCCGACAGTTTCAAAGGAACCTACCAAGGTTAATATTACAAGTGACAAGTCACAGTATGAGGGCGGAAAGCTTTCAATCATACTGACTGATAACAACGGTACAGGAATTTCAAAAGAAATAATCAACATTACAATCACCGACAAGAAGGGTAAGGTTGTGGTGGATGATGTCGTCAAGACCAATTCAAAAGGCAAGGCAAATCTAGATTTGCACTTGAAAAAGGGCAAATATACTGTCAATGTAACATATGGTGGAAATGAAAACTACACCGGAAACAATACGACACAGAAACTGACCATTAAGGAGGAAGTTGTCCAAGAGGAAACCTCTTCATCATCAAGCGGTAGTGATGAATATGTATATTCTCCTCAGGCACAGAAATCATTTAAGGCATCAGGTCAATGGGATAAGGATAACCAGGGAAATAATGTATATACTTATCAGGGTGATGATGGTGTACTCTATCAGAGATATTATGATTCTAATGGTAAGGAGATAGATGCTAATGAATATTATAAATAATTAAGGAGGAATTAGAATGGAAAACAGGAATATAATTATAATATTAGTTGTAATAATTGCAATTCTTGCGATTGCAATTGGAGCGGTTCTTTTTAGTTCTCATTTTCAAAAGGATCCCTCAGTATTAAAGGTAACCAGTGGCCAGTCACAGAATGAAGGCGGAAAGATTTCAGTGATTTTGACAGACTTAAGTGAAAATCCAATTTCAAAAGAGATTGTGAACATTAAAGTCACCAACAGTAAGGGCAAGGTCGTTGTTGATGACGTTGTCAAAACCGATGGTAACGGTAAGGCAAAGCTTGACATGGACCTGAAAAAGGGCAAATATGATGTTGTTGTCACTTTCGCTGGAAACGATAAGTATGCTGCTGACAATGCAACACAGGAACTGACAATCAAGGAAAAAGAGGTAGCTGCTGAAACCCAATCCTCCTCTGAGCCACAGCGTACAGCATACGCATACAAGTCAGACGGTACTCCTATGTACAGTCAGGCTGAGGTGGACAGTTATATGTACAACAAATATGGTTCAGTCAACTATCACCTTCAGGACAACGGTTATGTCAACCTTGATGAGCCTGGTTTTGATGACAAAGGAAACTATGTAGGTTATTATTAGATCTTTTTAGGGGGTGCTTTGCACCCTTGATATCTTTTTTTAGTTATATTTATTATATTGCTGAAACACCTGCAGAGGAGTTCGTTCCGGCTGTTAGGGAAGTTGTTTAGTGAATGGATAACCATCCATTCATTTTTCTTTTTTTTTTAAAAAATTAGGGTAATTTTTGTTGATGTGAGGTCATCACAGTGTGGAAGTGTGATGGCTTTGGTTGGGTGGTTAGATGTTTTCCAGAATTTTCAATCCCAATTCTGTGTTTTTGTATAATCTGCCCTTTCGCGCATCCTCATTTAAGCAGACTACAATTTTATTGTCCTTTAAACTCTTTAGGACATTGGATACATGATTTGTTCGCAAACCAACTTCTTTTGCGATTTTTGAGGGTGTCTTCATTGAGTTTCCAAGGCATCTGATGATGTTTTGACGATATTCAGATGCCATTATATAGCCTATCATTTTAAAAAGTTCGTTTTCATCCATAATTATTCTTTGTAAAACATTAAATACATTTGTGTATATAACTTATCAATTGTTTGTGCATCTTTGTGTACAGTTTAATAGTATTTTGAATTATTTAGGTGACATTCGTGTTATTCTTGTAAAGTTTAGTATTCGTCTTGAAAATATATGCACAACTTATATTATCCTATTTCGATAGATATATGAACTGACAGATAAGACTTTTGAATTGGAATCCGTGAAATTTTTTCTAAAGGGAGATTTTTAATGACTGACTATTGATTGTTTACCATAACTCATCCGGCAGCCCGAAGGATTTATTGGAGCTTTCGAAACAAAAGCTCACATTCAGCGAGGTCATAACCATATATTCATTCATTGAAAGGGCCGACCACCATTCAGGTGACAATTTATCCTCCGAAAGGTGTATGAATGACGGCACCTTTGAAAACCTTAAAAAGAGAATTGATGAGATAAAGGATGAAATGTAGTGTGATTCTTTTATCAATTTTTTTGAATTTTGCCTAATTCATTTCAGCACTTTGAAACTTAAATACTATTTTCACACATCATTAATTCATTATGCTTCATCATTAATCACTTTCTGTAATATTTCAATAAGTTCATGTAGATGAGATGAAATGATTTGGAAAAAATATATGACTTAATTACCTTTATAGAATGTATTTTTTCATCTCTAACTGATTGCAATGCGCCTAATCACTAAAGATGTAGTTAAATTTAAATATTTTAATCAAGTTAATAAAGTAAAGGGGTAGTGTTAGCGTGGAAGATGAAACATTAAGAAAATATGGATTTATTATCATTAGCTCATACAGGGTAAAAACAATAAAGGCACTCAAGGATGAAACCAAGATTCCGTCTCAAATTGCAAGGGATACAGGAATCAGGACAAACCACATCTCAAAGGTTCTTCGTGAACTTAAGGACACTGGTGTTGTTGAATGCATTAATGAGGACCAGAAAAAGGGAAGATTATACAGACTGACTCCTGAGGGCGATGAAATCGCAGACATTTTAAAATAAATTTTTTTTTACAATTTTTGGAAAATTATTATTACTGGGTAGTACATATCATTAACTATGGAATTTGGGGATATGGAAACTGTAGAATATTTCAGGAAATTCAACTATCGTGACCTGGCGATATTTTTGATACCTGTTATAGTGTTTTCCATTTATCTATTTATATTCAATCCGGGCATTGCAACAACAGACACATTCAACCAGTTTCACCAGATTGCATCCGGCGCATTTACAAACTGGCATCCGTTTTTCCACACGTTCATTGAGATGATGTGTCTGAGCGTTTATCCGAGCACCATTTCAATTTGTGTCTTTCAGATTTTAGTGTTTTCGGTGATGTGGACCGTAATCTGCAGGTACTTCAGGGACGATGACGGGAATGTCTTTAAATGGCAGGTGATCTTTTCTCTTATTGTCTGTGTGATTCCGATAAACGGACTATATTCAATAACCATGTGGAAGGACATACTCTTCAGCTACTGCATGATGTTTCTGTGTTTTTTAATCATGGTGATGATTGACCGGAAAGGCAATGTTGATTTGAAGTTCATTGTATTGCTTTCTTTGATTATGGCCTTTGTCTCACAGCTCAGGGGAAACGGATTTTATGTTGTTCTGGTTTGCATTTTTGTCTATATGGCCTATCTTTTCTTTAAAAGGAACGTTAAGATGGGCGTTGCTTTAGCTATTTTAACCGTGACATTCATTCTTTTGATTTCATCACTGAATGTTGCATATGAGGTTTCAGACAATGAAAAGGATGCATTTGCAACCAAACTTGCCCATATGCTTGCCGACTATGACCTGAACCTTGACATTGAGGATGGCGACAGGCAGAAGATTCACACACTCATCAATCCTGACAAGATCAACGAATCATACAGAAAAACGAATACCGACCCGATTTTTGCAATTACGGACTACAAGGAGTTTGAGGCCAACAGGTCCACCTATGTGGATCTTGCCGTGAAATATTCACTTCGCGACCCTCTCCACTGCATGCAGTATCTCTTTGAATCCTCACCGATGGTGTGGAACATCTTCAAGGACGGCTGGAACGGAAGGCCGTATTACATGAGCGCCGACCACGACAGGCTTCAGAGCGATTTCAACTATTATTATGGGGCCCATAAGTATAATGTGACACAGCCCTATGAAAACCTTTCATATGCAAACTGGGGAACTCCGGCATTTGACGCCTTGAATAATCTGGCGCTGGGTATAGAGACAAGCGTGTTCGACACCTTCCTGAACAGTCCGGCACTCTGCATGTACATTTCAATAATCCTTCTGATACTGATGCATGCGCTGACCCGTTCGAAGGAAGTTTATCTGATGTATGTTCCGAACCTTTTGAATATTGTCATTGTGTTCTTTTCAACACCTATACAGGATTATAGATATTTGTATGCAAATTTGCTTGTTTGTTATCTTCTGGTGATAATCTGGATGGGTTTAAAGAGGACTTCGGATGAATCTGTTCTTTCAAGAGGATTTTTAAAACGAATGTTCAAATAATTTTTTTTTCAAATGATTGGTATATCATTATTTTGACTAATTTTATATATCATATTTTTTGATGAACATTTTTTAGTTTTATTTAAAATTTATAACTTTTTTTTAATGTAAAATTAATTCAAATATAAAATTATATATGCTTTAAAAAATATATAGCTATTTAGAAAATAATTTAACAAAACATGGTGGAATTATGAAGAAAATAACTAAAATTACAATCGCCCTTCTTGCAATCTTCGTGATTGGAATGACGATTAGTGTGGCTTTTGCAGACCCGGTATCGGCCGCCAAATATAAAGGGAAAAAGTCAATAACCGTTAAGGTTAAGGACGGTAAAAAGACAATTAAAGTAAAATGCAGATATAAAAGCGGATATGGTGGCAGTTACCATGGTCAAAAGGGAAAATATATAGTTGATGTTTGGAAAGGACCGAAACAAAGTCCAATTTATAATGGATGGAATACTCAGGCAAAAAACCTTAAAACACATAAGGCATGCAATATGCTAGGTCATAAGAAACCTGTTACAACATTAAAATTAAGGTATTACGTTTAGGTTTTTCAATAAATATAATCTCCAATTATACGCAATGATATTCCTGACGCTTAAAAGTTAGGGATATTATTTTTAGATTTGAATGGGGACATTTCCCCATTCACAACTTTTTTTTAGATTTTTCCCATAAAGCAATATTCTACCTTAACAAACAGTATTGATGGTTTTTCATTTAAAGTAAATAAATATAATGTATTAACAAGATATACAATATTAAGGTGAATATCAAATGGAAAATAAGAATATAATCATAATATTGCTTATAGTCGTTGTGATTCTTGCGGCAGTTGCCGGTTTCATGTTCTTAAACCAAGCAAACGCCAAGAATCCGACAAAAATAAAGATTACAAGTGACAAGTCTTTAAATGAGGGAGAAAAACTGTCAATAAAACTGACCGACATGAACGGCACTGGAATTTCAAAAGAGGTCGTCAATATCACAATCGCCGACAAGAAGGGCAAGGTTGTGGTTGACCAGGTCATCAAGACCAACTCAAAGGGTAAGGCAAGTCTTGATTTGGACCTCAAGAAAGGAAAGTATGATGTCAATGTCACTTTCGCAGGTAACGAGAACTTTACAGGAAACAATACTACACAGAAACTGACAATTAAAGAGAAGGTTGTTGAGGCACAGTCAGTCAGTTCATCACAGGACAGTCTTCCGGAAGTGGACAGGGTAACATC
>AUXO016970750.1_pt1 | contig 15682 bp, 11 predicted proteins | sample 768731 | NCBI WGS metagenome assembly AUXO01 (sample SAMN02715735, study PRJNA202380) | gut metagenome | biome: sheep rumen | host: Ovis aries | place: New Zealand: Palmerston North
GGGAATACCTTAATTACATCTGAACCATATTCCATAGCTGTAACAATTTCCTTAATTGTTTGGCAGCCAGGTACATAAGGTACTTGGTATCTATTGCATAATAAAGCAACTTCCTTGTTCCAAGATGGTGCAACGATAAATTCAGCACCTGCAAGGATTGCAGCACGTGCAGTTTCAGGATCTAATACAGAACCAGCTCCAACACATAATTTAGATGCAGGGATTTGTTCCTTTAAAGCTCTAATAACTCTATCAGCACCAGGTACTGTGAAAGTTACTTCAATAGATTCAACTCCTCCATCTGTACATGCCTTAGCAATGTTGATAGCTTCTTCTTCATTCTTTGCACGAACAACGGCAACAACACCACAGTTAGCAATTCTAGTTAAAACATCGAATTTCTTTTTCATTATTTATAACCTCTTTCGTTTTTTATGTAATTTCTTACGAAATTATACATATATCATTATAATTTTATTTATATGTTTTGTCAATTAATTTAAACCAAAAGTCCTAGCCTTAATGGTCTTATTTGTCCAAAAAATAAAATCAGAGATAAATTATAGACATTAATTATTGCAATTTAACAACATATTAATTTAAAAAATATTTTATTTCTTTTACAAAAAATATCCCAGAATAAATCTGGGATAATTAATTATTTATTTTGTCCGTGACAGAATTTGTATTTTTTACCAGAACCACATGGACAAGGATCGTTAGGGCCACAATTAACAAATAGTGATTCATCTAATTTAGGTTCTATAGCTTTTTGAATTAATCCATGACAGAATTTGAATTTCTTACCAGATCCACATGGACATGCAGAATTAGGTGTTATATTAACTAACTGTTCAGGAGCTAATGGCTTTAATCCATCAGTTGTAAGCTTTGGCATAATTTCTTCTAATTCTTTATCAAGTGGAGATTCTGTTTTTACAACCTCAGTAATAGGCTTATTTTGGTTGCCTAAAGCACCATGGCAGAATTTAAACTTCTTACCAGATCCACATGGACATGGATCGTTTGGTCCACAATTAACAAACTTGTTATGGTATGGATCAGCCTTTCTTACCTTAGACATATCCTGGTTAGTATTTAATCCCTTCATTGGATCTTGTTCAGGAGTTTGTCTACGGAACTGAATTCTTGCATGCATTGCTGTAATGAAGATTTCTTCATTCATCTTCTTATTTAATAATTCAAATTTCTTATAACCTTCACGTTGGTATAATTCAAGTGGGTTATTTTGTGCATATTGTTGTAAATAAATACCTTGACGGAATCCATCCATATCATCAATATGCTCTCTCCAGTTCTTATCAAGAATAGGTAAAATGATTCTCTTTATAAACATCATCTTATTCTTCTTAATAACATCTGGGTCTTCCTTTAATACTTCTTCAGGAACCATTTCTTTGAAGTCATCTTCAAATTTTTGTAATCTTTGATCAATATCCTTTTCAACCTGACTATAGATGTAATCTTCAATATCTTCATCATCATCTAATGATTTAATGATATTAACATCTAATAGGTCAGAGCCAATCATATGTTCATTGAATACTTTTGTTAACTTTTCATCATCAAAGTCATCCTCAGAATTCATAAAATCCTGTACTTTGTTGTGAATTGCAATACGTAAAATCTTCTTTAATAATTCATCAAGATTTTCAGCTTTAACAACTTGTTGTCTTTCTGAATAGAATGTTTCTCTTTGACGACGAATAACATCATCATATTTTAATACATTCTTACGTGAATCGTAATTAATACCTTCAATTCTTTCTTGAGCCATTGTTACCATCTTTTGAATCATCTTAGATTCAATTGGTTTTGATTCATCGCCTTCACCCATTAATCTAATAATGTTTGCAAGCTTCATCTTAAATGAATCTCCACCGAAACGAATCATTAATTCATCTTCAGCAGATAAGAAGAATCTAGAATAACCAGGGTCACCTTGACGACCAGCACGACCTCTTAACTGGTTATCGATACGTCTAGATTGGAATCTTTCAGTACCTAAAACTGCTAAACCACCTAATTCAGCAACTCCAGGTCCAAGCTTAATATCGGTACCACGACCAGCCATATTTGTTGAAATTGTAACTGCTCCTCTTTCACCAGCATGAGAAATAATTTCAGCTTCTCTTGCGTTATTCTTAGCATTTAATACTTCATGAGGAATTCCTTCCTTAATAAGCATCTTGTCAACTAATTCTGATGTTTCAACGTTTGCAGTACCAACAAGGATTGGTTGTCCTTTTTTATGACGTTCAACAATATCTTCTACTAAAGCCTTAAACTTAAATTCAGGAGATAAGAAAATCAAATCTGGTGCATCAATTCTTATAACAGGTCTATTTGTTGGAACTTCAACAACATACATATTATAAATATCACGGAATTCTTCTTCCTCTGTTTTTGCAGTACCTGTCATACCAGATAGCTTATTATACATACGGAAGAAATTCTGATAAGTGATTGTTGCAACTGTAATAGTTTCTTTTTTAATTTCAACGCCTTCCTTAGCTTCAATAGCTTGGTGTAAGCCTTCAGAATACTGTCTACCTTTTAAAATACGACCTGTAGATTGATCAACGATTAATACTTCGCCATCTTGAACTACATATTCCTTACCATTTTCAAAAATAAAATGTGCTTTTAAGGCATTGTTAATTCTATGTACTAAATCAACGTGTGTAATATCATATAGATTTTCAACACGGAAATACTTTTCACCACGAGTAACTCCAGCTGGTGTTAATGCAACTGTTCTTGATTCTTCATCAATTGTATAATCATCTTCGCTTAAACCTGCAACGAAAGCATTAGCCTTTTCATAAAGACCATTATCTTGCTTTGCAGGACCAGAAATAATTAATGGTGTTCTTGCATCATCAATTAAAATTGAGTCAACTTCATCGATGATTGCATAATTTAAACCTTTTAACTGAGTAATATCTTCTTCATTTGGAACCATATTATCACGTAGATAATCGAAACCTAATTCTGAGTTTGTTGAATAAACGATATCACAATTGTAAACTTCACGCTTTTGTTGACGATTTAAATCTCTTAAGTTAAGACCAACAGTTAAACCTAACCAACGATAAATATCACCAATGATACCTTCAGTTTCACGTCCTGCTAGATATTCATTAACAGTAACGATGTGTACACCTTTACCAGTTAATGCATTTAAATAAGCAGGGAATACTCCTGTTAAAGTTTTACCTTCACCTGTTTTCATTTCAGCGATATTACCACCGTTAATGGCAATAGCACCAATAAGCTGAACTTCATAAGCCTTCATACCAGAAACTCTATAAGCAGCTTCTCTTGCTACAGCGTATGCTTCAACTAATATATCTTCTACGGTTTTACCGTTTCTTAATAACTCCTGGAAATATGGTGTTTTTGCCTTAAGTTCTTCATCAGATAACTTAGACATTTCACCATCTAATGCTAAAATCTGCTTAGCAAGTTTAGCACATCTTTTATATTCCTTGTAGCCATTATCAAATAATTTCTTTAATCCCATACTAAATTATTACCCAAACTATAAGAATAGTCCTTTCATAAATATCACTTTATATCTTACTATAAAAACTTTTATTTTTCAAATAAAAATAATCCTATAGCGCAAAAGAAAGGTACGCAACTTAATGCGTACCCTAATTTTTGATTTTTTTTACTTAGATTCAGTTTCAATTACTGCATAATCTCCATCATCTCTTAGGTAGATTACGTTAGTCTTCATTGTTTCCTTATCTAAATACACGAAGAAATCATGTCCTAATAATTCCATTTGGTCAATGGCTTCTTCTTTTGTCATAGGTTCAAGTTCAACTTTCTTACTTCTTGATACCTTTGGCTCTGGTTCAGATACTGCAACATCAGTAGGTTCTTCAGCATAACGAATTGATGTTTTACCTAATTTATCCTTTACTCGGTCATTGTGTCTTCTAACCTGAGTTAATAACTTGTCAATAGACTTGTCAATAGCTGCATAAATATCGACATCTGAAACTTCAGAACGTAAAATTCTTCCTCCCTTTACAGGAATTGTAATTTCCACCTTGTGGAATGTCTTATAGACCTTGCATACAACTCTTGCACGAGTTAGATCTGCATCAGGGATTCTTCCGTCTAGTTTTGCTAATTTCTTTTCAGCATACTCCCTATTTGCTTCAGAAGGTGTAAAACCGTTCTTTCCTAATACTTCAATTTTCATAATGATCACCTCTACCCATATTATAGCAAATAGATTATTAATTTACAAATAAAATAATAAAATTTAAATTTTATTTATTTTTAAACTAATCCCTTATACTAAAACATAATATAACTATATCGCTATCTTCTATTTTAGAAATACAATCTAAATATTCATAAAAATCATAAGAATACTTAAGGTCATCAAGAAAGAATACATTAACTCCATTATTATATAAAGATAAAAAGATTTTAGAATATTCTTTAAAAAATAAATTATAATCAAGTCTTAACTTCTTTTTAAATATACTTATTACCATAGCCTTATGACAATCTAATTGGATTGTCTCATAATTTATATTAATGGGATATTTTTTATAGCAGTCCCTGCATATATATTCCTTATCCTCATTAAATAACGAAAGTAAGCTTCTTCTTATAAAAAATCTTTCACCACAAATCCTACACTTCATAATTTCACCTCATAATAAATATGAGATAAAAAAGCCATACTTTTTTCTAGTATGGCAAACTTTTTTATTTTAATAATGATTTAAATTCATTAACCTTATCTAATTTTTCCCATGGAAGATCAATATCATCACGACCAAAGTGTCCGTATGCAGCAGTTTGTTCATAAATAGGACGCTTTAAATCAAGAGTTTCAATAATTCCTTTTGGAGTTAATCTAAATACTTCTTTAATCTTATTTACAATTATATCTTCACTAACACTTGATGTACCAAATGTATCACAATTAATTGATACAGGTTCTGCAACACCAATTGCGTAAGATAATTGAATTTGACAACGTCTAGCGATACCTGATGCAACAATATTCTTAGCAATATATCTTGCCATATAAGAAGCACTTCTATCAACCTTAGATGGGTCTTTACCTGAGAATGCTCCACCACCATGGCAAGCTGCTCCACCATATGTATCAACAATAATCTTTCTTCCTGTTAAACCAGAGTCCCCTTGAGGTCCACCTATAACGAATCTACCTGTTGGATTGCATAAGTACTTTGTATTTTCATCAACTAAATTCTTTGGTACTACTGCATCAACTACATATTTCTTTATATCTTTTTTTATTTGCTCTAATGTAACTTCTGGAGAATGTTGTGTTGAAATTAATACAGTATCAATTCTTATGATCTTGTCATCATCATATTCAACTGTAACCTGAGTCTTTCCATCTGGTCTTAAATATGGTAATGTGCCATCCTTTCTAACCTCACTTAGTTTTTTTGCAAGCTTATGAGCTAAAGTGATAGCAAGTGGCATATAAACGCTTGTTTCATCACATGCATAACCAAACATAATACCTTGGTCACCTGCGCCTTGTTCATGGTCATCTGTTTCATCAACACCCATTGCAATATCAGGTGATTGTGGATCAATCGCAGTTAATACTGCTAAATTGTCAGCATCAAATCCAAACTTACCACGAACATATCCAATTCTTGTTACAGTATCACGTACAATCTTTTGTACATCAACATAATGGTTAGTTGTAACTTCACCAAATACCATAACCATACCAGTTGCACAAATTGTTTCAGCAGCAACTCTTCCGTTTGGATCATTTCTTAAAATATCATCTAAAATAGCATCACTGATTTGATCTGCAATCTTATCAGGATGTCCTTCTGTAACTGATTCTGATGTAAATAATCTTCTCATCTTTTTAATCTAATGAAATCATTGTACTTAATTTCATTATTTCCTTTCATATTTTTATTGTCAGTACAAGACAATTCAATTAAGCATTTTTGTTTAACGCATCTTTTAATGCATTCGCAAATTGGTCTGCACAACTTGTTTTTTTACCTAAACAAATATTTCCTTCTAAAATAGATATAATCTCATTGGCATCATGTCCTTCAACAAGCTTAGATATAGCTTTTAGATTGCCATTACATCCGCCCATAAAAGAAACATTATGAATTTTATTATCACTATCTAATTCAAAATTAATCTTTCTTGCACAAACACCTTTTGGAATGTAACTAAATTCCATAATAACACCTACATTTCATCATAGATTTTTTCGAAATCTTGTCCAAATCTAATAAATCTATCAAACACCACTGGGTCAAAATAAACCTGACATTTATCCTGTAAGAATTGAATTGACTTTTGGTGGTTATTTGCTCTTTTATATGATTTAACACTTCTTAATGTCACATACATTTCACATATAAGAATTATTTGAGATTCTAAATTAGATTGAATCTCACGTTTAGTTTTAATAAAATCGTCATCATCGCTTCCTTCAAGAGATGCTCTTATAATATCTTCGCATTTTCTTGAAAGCTGATACCTAGATATTAACGCACTACCTAATTCAGTTTGCTTACGTAAGGCTTCAAATTTTTCATCCTCACTCATATCTTCTTTAGTATCAAATGAAACATGATTAGATACATGTATTTTTGAATAATCAAATATCTCATTACATTTTTCAACAGATAACGATAACAATGATGCAAGTTTTTTAGACATTACTGAAATAATATCAACTTCTTTTAATTCATCATCTGTCATCTTATTTCCACCTAATGTTACATCAAATATCTTTGTTACAACATTAGTAAAATCTTCTTGTACTTGTCTTCTTTTTACTAATTCCTTTTTACGTTCATCCTGCATATAATTAGCCATTGATGCATAAATATATAAAATAAGCATATAAAGCAATAATAAAAGTGACCTTATAAGAATATCTTGGAACTCACTTGATTTAAAGAATTCACCTAGGAATGCAAATGGGTTATCCGACTTTGATACTTCACCAATAACATTATATGTAACAACGAAATGTAATATTGTTACAATAATAAATACCCATAAGAAAATATTTTTTAAAAGTTTTTTATCTTGATAGAAAGCACAAATAGTTAATGCGATATATACCAAAATATATCCACATTCACCAATAATCCATTTAGGTAAATCATCAGTGATAGACATAGTACCATTTTGTACTGCTTCTAATATAGTATCAGAGTTATATCTAAGTTTTATATAAACTAAGATTGCAGACAAAAACATATAAAAGCACGAGAAATATTCAGCAATAAGCTGACTCATACTATCATTCGGTCCCTTCTTCATAAACTTTTTTAATGTAAAGTTAATAAAGAATGTTAATGGGAATACTAATATCGTTAGTAAGAAGTTAGATGGGTCGCCAAATATAAATCCTGCAAAAGTAAATATTAAAGTATATATTAGGTTTACAACAAAAATTATATTTTTAATAACAACATTTTTACGATATAAAACTTGGTTATCATTAGTAACATCAATACCAACCTCAAAACCAAACATACGTTGAAATAAGGTGTTATTTGTAATCTTTGCTGCTATTTTCTTTTTTAGTTTTGCAAAAGCCAAAATACCACCTCACATTACATTTATAATACCACATAAGTGGTATAAATTCACTATATAACTTCGTTAGTGATAAAAATCTTTTGTCCGTTTGAGAAATCTTTACCTGATATTATTTTCTTACCAGGCATCAACACTAAATCTAATGAAATTGCACTATCCTTAGTTTTTAATACAATACACTTTTTAGTATTTAAAACTGTACCAGGTGCTTTATTAGAATTATCTTCTACTATACTTGCTTTAAAAACCTTAAGCTTAATATCAGATACATTTAAATAGGCACCAGGATTCATCGCAAGTCCTCTTATTTGATTTATTATATCAATTGAATTTTTATTTAAATCAATAACCTCTTCTTCAGGTGAAATATTTGGAGAATATGTTGCATCTTCTTCATTTTGCATTACACCTAAATTTTTATCATTATATATATCTTCAATTGTATCTAATAATAAATCACGGCCGATAATAGACAACTTATCAAATAATGTAGATGCATTATCATCATCTAATATTTCATATTCTTTTATTGCATATATTAAACCAGCATCAAGCTTTTTAGTCATAGACATAATTGTAACACCAGTTTTCTTATCACCTTCAATAAGGCATCTTTGAATAGGTGCGCCACCTCTATGATAAGGTAATATTGATCCATGAACATTTATTGCATGCTTAAACTTATTTAGAATGAATGATGGAATATATTGACCATATGCTGCAGTAACTAAAATATCAGCATCACATGACATTATCTCTAAATTATCATCCTTAATTGATTCTGGTTGAAATAATTTCAGATTATTTGCTTCTGCAAATTCTGCAACTGGAGTTTTAACTTGTAATCCTTTTTTCTTCATTCTATTTGGTTGAGATACCACAAGTGAAATCTCATATTTTTTTGATAAAGCTTCAAGAATTGGTACTGCAAATGATGGAGTACCCATAAACAATATTTTCATTTGTTAAATCCTTTCTATATCTAATGTTATTTTTTTATTTGATTGATATTTAGGATACAAATATCTAATCATTTCTAAAATACTATCCTCATAAGCTAAAACCTGTATTTTAAAATAGAATGTATCATTCTTTTTAAAAATTTCAGCTTCAACAGGTCCTAATATTTTAGATTCTACTGCACTCTTTTTTAAATTAAGGGCAATTATTTTTGCTTCCTCATATGCAAGATTTGCATCATCAGATGAAATTGTTAGCATTAGTGCTTCACTAAATGGTGGCATATGTTGGATTTTTCTATATTTTATTTCATTTCTATAGAAATGCTCATAATCATTTATCTTAGCTGCTTCTATGACGAAGTGATTAGGATTATAGGTTTGAATAATTGTTCTTCCCTCAAGTTCTGCACGACCACTTCTTCCTGATACCTGCATAATTAGATTAAATGCTTCACTTGATGCATTATATATAGGATAATTTAGTGCTAAATCAGCATTAATAATACCAACAAGTGTAACTAAAGGGAAATCAAGACCTTTAGTTATCATTTTTGTACCAACTAAAATATCATATTCATGTGATTTAAATCCTTGATAAAAAGATTCATAATCCTCAAGCTTCTTAGTTGTATCCATATCCATTCTATAACATCTTGCATCAGGTAAGATGTTATTTAATTCTTCCATTACCTTTTCAGTACCAGTACCAAGATATCTAATTTTATCTGAACCGCAGTGAGGACATATTGTAGGATTTGAAATTTCATATCCACAGTAATGGCACTTTAATGAATCAGTTCTTTTATGATATGTTAATGATACATCACAGTGAGGGCATTTTATTACCTCACCACAACTTCTACACATAACAAATGAAGAATGTCCTCTTCTATTTATAAATAAAACAGTTTGATTACCATCATTAAAATTCTTTATAATTGCATTCTTAAGCTTTAATGAAAATACACTTTTATTTCCATTTTTAAGTTCTTCTCTCATATCAACTATTTCACTTTGAACAAATGGTTTATTATTTGCTCTAAAAGGTAATTCAATTAATTTATATTCACCCTCGCATGCCATATAATAATCACATACATCAGGTGTTGCACTACCTAAAACTAAAGGGCAATTATATCTACTAGCTCTTAATTTTGCAATATCTATTGCATTATATTTAGGGTTATTAGTTTGCTTATATGATTGTTCATGTTCCTCATCAACTATAATACAACCTAAATTATTTAATGGGGCAAATATCGCACTTCTTGCACCAATAACTATATCTACTTCTTGCGATAATATTCTTTTCCATTCATTATATTTATCTTTAATAGATAATCTAGAATGTAGAATTGCAATTCTAGATTTAAATCTAGATTTGAAAATATCTGTAATTTGTGGTGTTAAAGATATTTCAGGCACAAGCATTATAGAAGTCTTTCCCATTTCTCTTGCTTTATCAATTAATTCCATGTAAACATTAGTTTTACCTGAACCTGTAACACCATGAATTAAATATGTCATATATTTATCCATCTTAATTGTATCGATAGCTTTTTTTTGATACATATTTAATTCTTTTTTAACATAAGGCTTATCAATAATATCTTCTGCCTTAGGTTCTATTTCTTTTTTATATCTTCTTATAGCACCAATATTTTCTAGTGTATCTATTACATTTTTAGAATAACCAGAATCTACTATTAAAAGTTTTTCTTCAATATCTATAGAGATTTCAGATAAATAATCTAATAAAGCTTGACTCTTTTTAGATGGACATTTAATACTATCATCTACTAAAGATATCATTATTTCATAAGGATCTTCTTTTATTTGACGGAATCTTGTATCAAATGAAATATGATTTTCTTTTAATAATTCGAAGCATCGATTTCTTTTTTCTTCATTCATATTGTCAAAAACTAATTCTTTTTTACCTAAAAAGAAATCTTTTACTTCTTTAGTATCATCTAATCTTTTTACAATTGTTTGATATTTTATTTTAAAAGCTCTAGGAATAAGATTTTCTAATGATGAAATCATAAATGCAAAATTATTTGATGAAATATATTTTGCAATACTTATTCCTTCTTCATTTATTAATGGATTTATATCTATTACATCTATAATATCTTTTAGCTTTGACTTATATTCTGTATCCTCATTTAAAGAAACTACAAATGCAACTCTAATCTTATTTGCAAAATCAACCTTTACTCTTGCACCTATTTTTAAAACTCCAATAAGATTAGATGGGATATTATAATCGAATGTTTTATTAACTTGCTTATTTTTAATATCTATTACAACAGACGCAATCATAATATCCTCCTTAAAAAATAAAAGCCATCAAGAGATGGCTTAATTTATAATTTGATGCCATCATTCAAGCTTTAGCACCGTTCTATTATAGTGGTTGCTTGGTAGTCTTAGAGCTTGTCTCTCGTACCATCTTTATGACATAAAAATTATACTATTTTTTATATTTATTATCAATATAATTTATTAATTAAATTATACCTGTATTTTCTCCAATTCTTTCATCTATATAATTGAATCTTACTAATATCTTAACAACAGCTTTTAATACAATATATAAAATTATTGTTTGTGGTATTAGATACAATAAATTTTTTGGTAAGCTAATCCATGTAAAATATTGAATCATTTGATCAAAATTAAATTGATTAATTATACTCCACCATATAGTACCAAATATTGCGTTAATAACTAAATTAACAAATAATCTTGCGTAAAAGCATTTAGAGAATGTAACTTTTGTTCTATAAAAGAAAATACCATATATAAATCCAGCTGCCATTGCATCTAAGGTATATCCAAAGAACCAAGGACCTGTACCATTAACACCCAAGAAGAATCCTATTGTATCAGAAAGTAATCCAACAACAATTCCTGCCATAGGACCATATATTAATGCGATTATAGAAAAGAAAATGTATGTTAAGGAAATACCTAAAGCACCAAATCCTGAAGGTAAATGTAAAAATTTACATACAATCATCATCGCAAATAATATCGCAATCATGGCAATACTTGAAACTTTATTAAAAGGCTTTATTGCATAACCCCAATATTTTTTATGGAATGGAGTTTTAAATATTTCTTCATTATCATGTATTTCTTTATAATCCTTAAGCTTATTTTTTAAGTGTAATACTAATATGATTATAAATATAATTACAAAACTTATACACATAAATATTGATGAGATAATATAAGGATTTTGATAATTATATAAATATGCAATTGATTTTATATTTAATGCATCAATTTCTAGATTAAAAGTTTTTTCACTATATAAACTATGAGTTTTAGGGTTATTATCTTCATCAAGTATTGGATTTCCATCTTGATCTAATTCAATTCTATATCCATTTAAAATTTCTTCTTCTGTATATAAATACTCTTGTGTGAATGTAAATCCACTAACCTTATTATCAAAATATGCTAAAACGAACTTATTAAACTTAGTAACACCTTCAGATATTGATTTAGATGATGTTACTGAAGTTGTAGTAAATACTTTATTCTTTAACCATAAAGAACCATCTTTATATTCTAAATTAGAGAAAATATCATCATAAGTTGCGTTTGTTGTTGTGAATATTTTAGACATTGACTTAGGACTTTTACCATCTTCATTCTTACTATTATATTCAGTAACATATTTATTATAAGATTTTATTTCTTTTTCTTGGTTTTTATAAAAATCAGATTTAAAATAATCCAAATAATCCTCACTTGTTATATCAACATCAATTCTATAATAAGAAAAGTTTGGATTATAGATAAATTGTGTTAGGAAATAACCTAATCCAAATGAAAATAATAATACAACAAGTATTAATACTTTAAAACGGAAAATTGATTTAAATAATTCTTTCATAAAAAAAAGGCCTCCATTAAAATAGAGTGCCACTATAAAAAAGTATAAAAACTACTCATATTACAGCGGACGCGCCTAACCATCGCCACAATGTGTTCGTACATGACCAACTTCCCATATCATGTCACTTAACGCGATTAAGCTACTCTGTATATTTACAAAATAAATTATATACTATATTTTTTTATTTTCAATTGCTTTTTTGTATAAAAAGAAAAATGAGGTTTCCCTCATTATTTCAATTCATTAATTTTATCAATTAATATATTCATATTATCAATAGAATTATTAGTTGTATTAATAATAATATCAGCGTATTCTTTTGTTTTTTCTACATATAAATTATGCATTGGCTTTACTGTTTTTAAATATTGTACAACAACACTATCTATTGTTCTTGCACGTTCTTTAACATCTCTATTTAATCTTCTTATAAATCTTATATCGCTATCTGCATCAACAAATATATTAAGACTAGATAATTCTCTTAATTCTTTATCATATAATGCAAATATTCCTTCTAAAACTATAATATTTGATGATTTAACTAATTCATCATCATTTAGTCTTGAATGAATTCTAAAGTCATATTTAGGAGATTTAATATCTATACCATTTAATAAAGCCTTAACATCTCTTTTAACCATATTAAAATCAATTGAATCCGGATGGTCATAATTAATATTTTTTCTTTGTTCTAAAGTCATTAAGTCATTACTTTTATAATAATTATCCATTGATAAAACTGATATTTTATCTTTATATAGTTTTTTTAATTCATTAACTAAAGTAGTTTTACCTGATGCAGTACCACCTGATATTAATATTAATTTATGCATAAACTATACCTCCAAAATAATATCAATTCCATCTTTATTAAAATACTTTTGATAATTATTTATTATAGTATCATATAAGAAATCATTATGTACTTTAACACTTTTAAGTGAATCCATATAATAAAATGCGTAATCTGCTATACCAATTAAAGAGTTTAAAGTTTCAGGAAGATCAAGCTCTTCTATTTTTGTATATGCAAAAGCGTATGAATATATAAATTCAGTATTTTTAAGTGTTATAGTATCTAAGCTTTCGCATTTATAAAATAAAGATGCATTTATATTTTTTAAATTTAATTCTAAATTATTTAAGTTAGTACAATATGAAAATGCATTACATTCAATATATTCTACATCGCATAAATTAATAGTATCTAATTTAACACATTCACTAAACGCAAGTTTTTCAATATACTTAATACTTTTAGGTAAATTTATACTTCTTAAATTTTTTCTTTCTAAAAAGGCACGTTTACCTATTCTATTAACTTGTAAGCCTTGATATTCTTCTTTAATATCATAGGTTTTTGAATTACCTACTGCCTCATATACATATGCATATTTATTATTTTCATAAGTGTATGTTTTATATAATATTCTAGCTCTTAGGCTAAATACAACTAAAAATAATAATACTAATATTGATAAAAGACAGATAAGAAATTCTATATCATACCTCTTAGATCTCATTTTTCACCTTTTAATTATGATTATATTGTAATTCATATAAATTATAATACATTCCCTTTTTATTTAAAAGTTCTTGGTGAGTACCAATTTCTTTTAATTCACCATGGTGCAATACTATAATTTTATCTGCATTCTTAACAGTTGATAATCTATGTGCAACAATAATCATTGTTCCAATATTTCTCATTTTATCAAGTGAGTCTTGAATTAAAACCTCAGTTTCAGTATCTATATTTGCGGTAGCCTCATCTAAAATTAATACATTTGGCTTATGGATTACAGTTCTTGCAAAAGATAAAAGCTGTCTTTCACCAGCACTAAAATTTGCGCCTCTTTCCATTACCTTATAGTCATACTTTCCTGGTAGCTTATCAATTATTTTAGATGCATTTACATACATACATGCTTCTTCTATTTCTTTATCACTAAATGATTCATCTCTTAATGTAATATTAGATTTAATAGAACCTGAGAACAAGAATACATCTTGTAACATTTGTCCAATACATTTTCTTAATGATTCAGTATCTAAATCATTAATTGGGATATCATCAATTCTAATCTCACCCTTATTTACTAAATAATTTTTACATATAAGTGCTAAAATTGTTGATTTACCAGCACCTGTTGCACCAACGAACGCAACAGTTTCACCTGCATTAATTGTAAATGAAACATCACGTAAAATCCATTCTTCATCTATATATTTAAACCAAACATGATCAAATTCAATCTTACCATTTAAATGTGTAATCTTTATTGCATCTTTCTTATCAATTATTTCAGGAATTGTATCTTGTATAGAAAACACCTTTTCTGCAGATGCAAATGCTTGTTGTAAGGAATTAAATTGATCAGCAAGATTTTGAATAGGTTCAAAGAAATTAGAAATATATTGATAGAATGAAACGTAATTAGATAGTGGTAATAATCCATCTCTTAATAAACCAAATCCAAAGAATAATACTAATATTCTTGTAATAATATAAATAAAGAATATTAAAGGTCTAAATATACCAAATATAATTATTTGTTTAACAGATTCACGAGTTAATTTATCATTTAACTTCTTAAATTCTTCTTGCTTCTTTGATTCTTGATTGAACACTTGTGTAATCTTCATACCAGAAAGATTCTCACTTAAATATGTATTTACATTTGAAACACAACCTCTAACGATTCTATGCTCTTTTCTTTGAAAATATCTAAATAGAATCGTAATTATAATTAATATTGGCGCAATTACCGCAATAATAATAGATAATTTTAAAGATAACACAAGCATTATTACAACAACAAATATTAATGTTAGAGCATAACGAATTAAATTAACAATAACAGTTGTATATAATTCATTAATATTATTAATATCTGATGTTACTCTTGTAACAAGCTTACCAACAGGTAAGGTTGTAAATTGATGGATTGATAATCCTTCAATATGACTAAATGTTTCTCTTCTTATTCTTAAGATAGTCTTTTGTCCTGCACGCTGTAATATCATTGTTGTTGTATATAACAATAATGCGTTTAATAAAACAATTACTAAATAAATAAAAGCTAATGATAGTGATATAGATAATCTAAAATTATCTTCTGTTACATAATTAAAATTCTTAATAAAGAAATTACAAATAGTTGTTAAAAATTGATCA
>AUXO011896812.1_pt1 | contig 15681 bp, 8 predicted proteins | sample 768731 | NCBI WGS metagenome assembly AUXO01 (sample SAMN02715735, study PRJNA202380) | gut metagenome | biome: sheep rumen | host: Ovis aries | place: New Zealand: Palmerston North
TGCAGCTAAAAGACAATCACAGCCTGTATATGTATTACCAGAAGCACTATTAACAAATGAAAGGCCTGTATTATTGTTCAATATCTCCCATTTAAGATTATATTTTTCTCCATCCGAAATATTATTGCCAAAAATACTTGCATTAAGTATGAGTTCTTCACCTTCTGAAATTTCAAAGATGGAAGTGTCTCCAATAGAAATTGTAGGAATACTTATATCATCTTCTGAAATGTTAAGTAACATATTAGCGGTTGAGATTATTTCTCCAGAAGTTGTTTTCATTACAGCAGAAACATTTACATTTCCAGATTTTCTTGGAGCAATATATGCTGTTTTTTTAGTTCCTGCTATACAGCAAATTTCATTATCTGTTGATTCATATTCAACAACATAATCTGTGTCTGTTGCAGGAACATGCATAGGCACAAAATAAATCTGACCGCTTCTCAACTTCATAGATGAAGTATTAAAAGCAAAATCTTCATATTCACTGACAAGAACAAGAATATCACATGTATTCTTTGCTTTTGGATGTTTTATATGAATATACGTTGAACCAGATTGCCCCTTTGGTGTAATACTACATTCATCAGCAATACTTGTCATTAACAATAAAGAATAATCATCCGCCCACCAAATAAAATCTTTTGAATCATTAGATTCTCCATTAACCAATTCAGCTGATATTTTCTTTAAAACATTTGATGTCGGATTAAGTTTTATTGTATTCTCTGTAGTTTTAATATAAACATTATCCAAAGAGTAATCTTCAACTATTACAAGAATATCTCTTGTATAACTTGAAGAATATTTTGTGTTTCTTACTGTTATTTTTGTAAGACCAGTATTAAGACCTTTTATATAACATTGATCTTCGGAAGGATTTATTAATGCAATAGAATTATCAGAACATGTCCATGTAAAAAAAGGTTTGTCTATATTTGAATTAGTACTTCCAAGCATTTCAGCACTTAAAGATATAGATTCATTCTTTTTTATTGTTACAATATTTTTACTTACCTTAATATAAGGCTTTGCTTTTATAGTTTCTTCAGATAAAACATTAACAATAATATCAAGAGGATAAGGACAATCTTCGTGCGTAATTTCAATCTTTTGTATACCAGGCGTATTAGCTTTCACCATTGCTGTCATACCGTTTTGAGCAATAATTTGAGCATAATTTGTTCCATTAAGATTTTTCCAATTCCATTTGTATGTACTATAATTTTCTGAATTTGTATTGTTTACAATTGAAATAGTAATTGGCTCCATTTCACCTTCTACAACAGTAATAATATTATTATCTGTTGTTAAATAAGGTGTATTCTCAAAATATTCCGGTTTACTTACTATAACTGGTATTTCACAATCATAATCAGCATTAGAATTAGATATGCGAATAGTTGTTTTACCTTCTTTTAGAGGTGTAATAAAACAATTATTTGTTCCATTAATATAATTAATACTGCATACTTTTTTATCTAAGCAGTCAAAGTTAAACCCTTTTTCATCCTCATTAGAAACTTCTCCAGAACTATGATATAAAACTGCAGTCAATAATTTTTCTTTACTTCCTGCAATTAAATTAAGAACTTTTTCTGAAGGTTCAATATATTTAATATCTGGATTTTCATATTTATAAAGTTCTCCACATCTAAGCTTAATTTCTATAGAATTATTAGACATAGGATGTGTAACAGTTAATATTGCAGTTGAATTAGGTGATAAAGGAGTAACTGTAGCAGAATTTCCAGAAGCTGCAATACTAAATAATTGTGGTTCACTACATTTCCATTCTATTTTTGAATTATTAGAATAATTATGTAGTGAAACATTTAAAGTTTTTGGATCAGAATATTCAGAATCAAAAAAGACTACATTATCAGTAGTAGATAAATATATATCTTTAGAGATATTTTCAATAAATGGGTCTTGTATATTTATATAATAATACAAATCTGCAAAACCTTCCATTGAACATTTTGCTATAACTTTACCACTTTTTTTTGCTTGTATTTTTACTCCATTAAAAAGTTGTTCTATAACTTCAATATTTGTTTTTGGTGTAAAATCCCAAACAGCAGTATTTTCTGTATTGGTATAATATGTTAAATCTACATATTCTTCTGTATGTAAATTGTTTTCAACTTCTGAATTAATATAGAAAAATGAATCTACTGGAATATTATTAAGTTCTTCTTCTGTTGAAAACGTGTATATAGTAAAACTTAAATTGGTTTCACAATTAGGATGGGAAACAGAAATACATGAAACACTTTTAGCAGCATCAGAATCTGTAGGAGCATATACAATACATTTATTACCATTAGGAGAAATTGATAATGGTGAATTCTGGTCTAAAGTCCATACTAAATCATTTTCTGTACCATTACCAGAAAGTTTTACTTCTATTTCTGCGTTAGAACCATTTTTTATTATATGACTTGGACTTGATATATATGTAATATATGCTTTATTTTCTGAAACAGTCTGTTTAGATTTTACAAGGATATCTATTTTCGTTGAATACATAGCCTTATAATGACTTACTTCTATCGTAGCATGACCATTTCTTAAAGCTTTAATTCTACAGTATGCATTTTCACTATAGGTAAAAGATGCTGCTGAACGTGCACTACGAGAAACAGAAGTTCCATTTCCAGTTATCCAGGAAATTACAGGTTCTGAACTTCCATCATCACTTGTATTTACAATACTCCAAACGAGGTCATTAATATCATTTTGTGAACAGTCTTTTAAAAGTATATTAATTTGTATTTCATCATCTGGATTCATCGAAACAAAAGTCTGGTCCGTTGTTATATAAGTCGTAGCTTTTTTAGAATCATTTTCTACATTTCTAATTAATACAACAACGGTTCTATCAGTCATACCTGGATATGAAACAGTTGCTTTGAAACTTCCGGCATGTTTTCCAGTAAATATAACCAAATCTCCTGTATCTGTGCCATTGCCATTTAATATTTCATAATTTGAATAATTATTAACTGTTGAATCAAAAGTCCATTTAAATAGTTCGGGGTTAATTTCTTTGTTTGTATTTGCTATTGTAGCTCTAACTTCTGATTTCTCTTTTCCAGTGACCGTGAGTAAACTGTTTGTTATTTCAATATAAGACTGGTCAGAATGGTTCAAAGTTCTAATAAGAATATCAAGAGCATATTCTGCAGATGGATGTGTTACTCTTAAAATACACTCACCTTCACTTTTTCCTTCAATATTACATAAATTACCAGATGTATCTGTAATCACTGCCGGACCAGAAGACATTAATTCTGTACCACTTAAATCACATATTTTATAATTAAAACGGCTTGAATCATAATCTGGATAATTCAATAACTCTACATTTACAGTTGTTTTAGTATTGTTTTCTAAATCAATTGTTACAATATTATTATTTGTTGTAATAAATGGTGATTGTTTACCATCATCACTTACATCAACTAAAATTGAATAAGGGTATGCTGCCTTTGAATGTTTTAAAGTTATTTTAGCACTTCCAGATGATACACCAGTAATCCAACAACAGTTTCCTTCTGTTGAAAGAGAAGCAATTGAAGGTGAATCTATACTCCAAGAAAAACCACTAGAATCAGAAGGAGTTCCACCAAACAAAGAACCGGATATTCTAATTCTCTGAGAAGGAGTTAAACATACATAATCTCTTGATGCATAAACATAAGGATTTGTTATTGAAGGTGTGTAACGTTCATTACTTATCTTAACAAGACAAGTTGCAACAGCACCATTACTATAAATTGCTTTTACTGTTGTTGTACCACTAGATAATCCGGTTATAACAGCACCATAATTATCTGTTACTGCTTTTACAAGTTCAGAATCATATTCCCATCTTATAGAACCAGTATTCTGATTATCAGATGCAACAAGAGACAAGGTTTCTACACTTCCAATTTTTAAATCCATATTGGATTTGTCAAAAGAAAGTGTAGTATTGTCTACAACTGGTTCATCAAAAGATTCAAAAAAATGGCAACCAATAAAACATAAAGAACTTGCAATCAATAAAGCAAATAATTTATTTTTCATAATGTTTTCTCCTTTTTTAGTTATAATTTTTATCACAGTTTCTTACTTCTACATATATTGGTATTTTATAATCTTTTACAGTTCCGTCAAGAATCTTGTAAGAAACCCTTAAATAACCAACATAAGAATATTCTTTTACAGTTTTATTATTTAATTCATAAGCATCAAGATTATTTACATAGGTATTATATCTGTAATAATATCCGCCTTGTTTGTAATCTTTAGCATGAACTACTCGACAATGATAGGTTTCTTCTTTTGAAATTAAAGATTGTCGTGATGTATTATAACTTCCACTGACTTTACTAGACTGAGTTACCCCTTCTGGATCCTTTATATTACTACTTGATGAAACGTATACAGCGTTTGTATACATCATACTAGCATAAGGTTCAATTACTTTAGTTCTAAAGGTTACTATTTCTCCGTCACCAAGAGTAAGTGAATTTGTATTATAATCATATTTAGACCATTTACCATCACTAGAAATACCCTTATAATCATCATTTTCTCGTATAATTTCAAATTTATGTTCCTGGTAATACCAAGATAAAAGAATGTCATAGCCATTATTAATTAAATGTTCTGATTCACTGCCGCCGGCAATAACTTGCTTATTAACAGCAGAGACATTCAAAGTTCCCATAAATTCATTATTTGATTTAATCCAAATTTCACCTTCTGATGTTTCTGTTACAGGGTCTGTATATTTATGATTTCTAATAACCCAACTTAAATTTCCGGTTGAACTTGCTTGTACAACAGCACCAGAACTATTTGTATACCAAATTGTAGGAGTGTGTTTTAATGTAGAAATGTCAAAACTAGAGTTATACAAATAAAGTCTTATTTCAGAACAAGAAGGACTCACTTTATATTTTATAGGTCCAATTACACCATTTTTCTGCATAGTCTGCATAGCTTCTTCAACAGACATTGTAATAGCAGTTTTATCTACAGTGAAATTGTAATTATAATTATTAGTAAGTGTAATAGATTTTTCAATATTATCTACAGTTGTAAGTTTATAAAAGATTGGGGTTTCACTTTCTGTAGTTGCTCCAGTAACTTTTATTGTTCCTACATTATCTGGTAAACCATCATAACCATATCCCAGGTCTTCACAAGAAATACGGTTTGCGTCTGAAATATAATGACCGGCAGTTCTTGGTTTAATATCTCTGGCTTTAGGAATACTTCTATAAAATAAATATTTCTGTTTACCGGGATATACATTAAAGTTATCAATAACTTTTTCATCTTTTCGATTTGTTTCATCCTTGTAAACAAAGAATTCAAGACGTGGTGGCTCAGTTACAGTGATAATACATTTAGCCATACTGCCATTACTTTTGAGAATTGCTGTAATTTCAACTTTTCCAGGATTACGTGGTGTTATAATTGCTTTTGTTGCAGTATTAACAACATCACAACATGTTGACTGTTTTGGGTCTTCTGGAGTCTGTTTAATTTCCCATTCCGGTTCTTCTCCATTAGAATTAAGTATGGTTGCAATTAATTCTTGTGCATCTTCTCCGGTAACGAGATCCATTGTTGGCCAATTAAAGGTTATTGTAGGTTCTGCAGTTCCATTTACAATAACATAAATCAAAAGTGGAGATATTTTTCTACCATTATCATCTTCATGAGTACATTTTATTACCGCTTTACCGTTATTTATCCCTTTAATTTGACATTCTTTACCAGTTACATAAGTAAAATCTTTAGAATCAAGATAGTTATTAGTAAAACTAATAATATTTTGATATTCTTTTGATATTTCCCATCTTAAACCACGGCCTGTTGTATCAGCAAGATTAGAACCGTATAACATAGCACTAAGCTTTCTTGTTTCTTCTACATTAAGAGAAAGTACTGTTTGACCATTAATACCAATATATGGCCTTGTTTCATCTTTTTTTACAGTTGCAACAAGAAGTTCTGCAGTTCCTTGTACAACTCCACCCTTGTTTTTAAGATAAGCTGTTATTTTACAACTTCCTTCTTTTGTTCCAGGTTGAAGAGAACAAACAGTGGTATTACCCCAAGCAGTACAAACTTCTGAATCAGAAGTTTCGAAAGATATTAAATAATCAATGTCAGAAGCAGGAACTTCCATCTGAACAAATTGACTTGAACTTCCTGTTTCCAATTGTACTTGTGTATCTGCAAAAGCAAAATCATTATATTGGCTAATATATAATACAATATCTTTCTGATATTTTGCTTTTGGATGTGAAACATGAATATTAACTGTTCCTGTAGATAGTGGAGTAATTGTACACTCATTTTGAGCAGGATTTAATGTTACATTTCTATAGTCATCAGCCCACCATTTAAATGAATAAACATCATCTGCATTACCATTTTCAAGTTTAGCATTAATAGTAATAGGAGAATCGGAAGGTAACATTTTAATAATGCTGTTTGAAACTGTTATATAACAATTATTTTCAATTTTCGGTTCACAAATTACTAATATTCTGCGAGGTGTTGAAGCAAGAGGATGCTGAACAACAATTCTTGTAACACCCTCTTTTAAAGCTTTAATTTTTGCGTTTGAATTATTACCCTGTACTATTGCAATTGCAGGGTCTTCACTTGACCATGTAAAACCATTAGACTGTGCTTCACTTCCACCTATTAATTCAGCAGAAACATCACTAAAATCATTACCAACATTGCATGTAATAATATTTGGACATGAAATATAAGGGTCTTCGACAGCAGCAACTGGATCTACAACATTTACAATAATTTCCAAAGGAATATCACATTCTGTATTGGTAACATTAATTTTTGTAGTTCCAATATTCTTGCCATATATTACAGCTTTATTTCCTGTATATGAAACTGTCGCAATATTTTTATCAACAGGTTCCCAATAATATCCGGTAAGAATCTGATTATCTGAATTAACAACACTTACCATTACATTCTTGTTCTGAGATTGACCAACATTTACTACATTGTCATTAGTCGTAAGATATTTAAATCCTTTTAATTCTTCTTCTGAATTTGCAACATTAACTAATATTTCTTTAGTTATGTCACTTGTAATTGAGTTTGTTACGGAAATTATAGATTGTCCTGCTTCTTTTGCTATAATTGTACAAAGACCGCTTGTTGTAGGAACTATTTCAATTTTATTACTTCCTTGCGTAACAGTAAAATTGAATATACCAGTTTCATCAGTATTTGCCAAAGCACAGGCAATAGTTTTACTTTGACCATTTATAATATTAACAACGTCTTCACCATTTTCACAAACAATATAAGGAATATAGCCATCTGTCCATTCTAAGAGGTTTCCACATTTTACGTTTATATCAAGAGTATTTTCTGATTCTGGATGTTCAACATGCACAATAGCTTTTCCGGCTTTATTTGCATAAATAGTGGCAGTATTACTGTTGGTAGAATATAAAACAAATGCAGGGTCATTTTCATCTGCTGTTTTTTCAACTTTTGTCCAAGAATATTTAGTTGAATCTGAAATATTTACTCCAGTTACTGATAAATCAACACTAGTATTTTCATTTTCTATAACTACTGCATTAAGTTTAGTTGTAAGATACTTAGGTTCTGTAATAACATCTGGAGATTCTCCAACAGGAAGAACAGTAACCTCAATATTTACATCTGGACAGCCAGATATTGACGCCTTCACATTTGTTCTACCTTTTGAAATACCTTTCAAGATTGCAACACTATTATTAGATGTATTGGCTTTAGGATTTACAATTACAATTGAAGAATCTTCTGTAGACCAATTAATTAAATCACTTGCAGCAAAACCTTCTGTATGCAACGTAAGTTCCAATTCTGTTTCTGCAGTTAATCTTGCATAAGATACATCACTGTACATTGCTTTCATTGAATTTACTTCTTCAAGTGTATCAGCAGATAAAACAAGTATTTTCTTATCAGCAATAGCTCTGTCTAAATGTATTGTAACATAAGTACTATGCTGTCCACTTCCAATTGCACTTATTCTTGTAGAAGGACCTGTAGATGGAGAAACAGAAATGGCAGTGTTATCAGAACTTTCATATTCAAGATTGTTTAGAGCAGAAGAATCTATATTTTCGAGTGTTGGAGAAATTACAACACTTCCCTGTTCTTCTTCACTTTTATTATTTACAAGTCTATATATTGAACTTTCGTTGTTTATTTTAATTGGTGGAGTAGTTAAAGCATATTCTGAAAGAACACGAACTTTTATTTCTGTTTCATACAAACAACGAGGATGTGAAACATGTATTGTAAATTCGCCTTCTTGAATAGGATTGATATCCAAATATGCAGGAGCAATTTTACCACTATCAACAGCAGAACGTGAAGCAAGGAAACCGGTGTGTTCATGAAATTCTACAAAATCATTTTTATTGTTCAAATAATTGCCAGTAATATACCATGTAAAATTTTGATTTACATCACCGATATTATCTTCTCCATCAATACCACCTACAAGATGTACATTTATTCTAGTTGGTTCATCACCAACTTTTGTCTGTACATAATTCTGGTCTGTAGTTATATACATGGAAGAATCTATAGCAGAACCAATTTGTTCTTGTAAGATTACAAGTAAAGTACGTTTATATTCTGCAAGTTCATGACCAACTTTTATTTGTACTTTACCATTTTTCTTACCTTGAATAGAAATTACATTTCCATGTACATTCCAATCCATAAGTGAAGATGCAGAAGAAGGTACATCGAAGGTGAACTTTTCGAGATCAACTATTCCGTCATAATCTTCAATACTTGCAGTTACTGAGTACAAGGAATCACTGCCATTAATAACTAATGTAGTCTGAGATAATCCAATGTAAGTATTTTTTACAATGGTATTTACTCTTACAACAATATATAAAGGATAATCAGTTTGAGGATGTGTTACTTTAATTCTTGCTATGCCATTTTTTAAAGGTCTGATATCACATTCATGTTGTGATGAAGAAATTTCTATAATTTCTTTACTATCATCATCTTCAAGTTCCCATTTAAAATCATTTATATAGCTTGATGTATAAGAATTCACAAGGTCAACTTTTACACGTTTGCTAGATTCTTGATTTTTATCAATAGTTACAACATTATTAGTGGTTGTAATATATGGAATCGTTAATTTATCAGTATAGACATAAACAATAAACGTATATTCATACTTTGCTTTAGGATGTTTTGCAGTTACTGTAGTAGAACCTGGGTTATGAGATTTTACAATACAATTATTACGTGCTGGCATAATTTCTGCTACAGAACTATCTTTAACTTCCCAAGTAAAATCTTCCATATCTTCAACACTGCCACCATAAAGAGAAACCTGTAATGTTTGTGTAATATCTGGAAGCATTTCTAAAACAGTGTCATTAGAATAGATATATGGGTCAGACTCTTCTTTTCCATTACTATTAATTTGAATTCTACAAGTAGCTACAATACCATTACATTTTGCTTTAATATAAGTTGTACCGGCTTTTGTTCCTGTAATAATTACTCCATAATTATCATAAGCAATATCTATATCACCAGAAAAATCCTTTTCATTACCTTTTTCATAGGCAACATTAATTCTATTTTGATATTCACTTGGAGATACATGTAATTTTAAGTTATATTCTTCACCTTTATTAATTACAATTTCTGATTTATCAAAAGTTACAGAAGTAATATATGAATTATAGTCAATTTCGGGTTCTGGAGCGATTGATTCTTCCCAAAAATGACAACCGTTAAACACAAAAACTGCTGAGAATAACAGCAGTAAGAATGAGAAAAGTGAAAAACTATTTTTTGTTTTGTTCATAATATAACTCCTTAATTAAGCTCCTGTGGTTTTTTATTTCTATGATATGGTTCCGTAACTTCCGGTTTTTTGTATTCTGGAAGTGTAAGATTCTGATTTACAACAACATTAATCTGAGTACCGGCTTTAATAACAATAGTAGGCTGTACGTCCATAGCACGGTCTATAAGTTTATCTCCAAGTTTATTAACCATTTCTTGCGAATTTGCCGCAATGTTCTGAACATACTGATTGTTTGTCTGCCCTTGCGTAGCCTGGAATTCTCCATTAATAATAGAAAATGCACTCATAAGAACAATAGCTTTAACATAGGCCATAGGATGGTCATTAACAAATCCTTTAAGACCGGCAGCTCCTTTTGTATCTGTACCATTCATGGCACCAAGATTAATCTGATAACCGTCTGGACGGATCAAAGTATGCCAGATAACCTGGGCACGAGACTGAGCATAAGAGATTGATGAATTGTAATTACCAACTAAAACAGAATTCTGTGGAATCAAAAGGAATCTTCCATCCTGTGAAGAGTAGACATTTTTAGATACACGTCCGGTAACTTCACCAGGCAAATCAGTATTAATTTCTGATGTAAGTATAACATCAAAAATAGTTCCTTGCCAAATAGTATTTAAACCAAGCCATAATCCGTTTCCACCAGTTCCCCTTCCATTATTATAGAAACCTTGTTTTCCACTCTGGTCATTTTGAGTTTTATAAGAATTTCCATTTACAGAAGAAAGCATCTGATTTACATAATCTGATGGGTCATTTGCTTTGAGTGTAGATGTGCCGGTTACACGAGTGTTTGCGGCAGCTTCTGCTGAATTTTTTTCTTTCTGTAAATAATAATCTGTAGCGTATGTCTCTTGTGTTGATGTAAGGCCTTTAATGCCGGAAATTGTTTTTCCTTGCAAACGGTCATTACGAGTGTCCGGGATATCAACAACATAACCGGTTCCAGTAGCTGTACCCTTCTGCTGATTATAAGCATCCTGGTAGGCAGTCTGGGCAGGATTATCTGTATATTTTGTATTCACCCCAGTATCTGTAAACTCCGGGCGTGGAGCATCCATTGGTTCTGTTTTAATAACGCTATTTGTTGCACGGCTTTCATAGTCCGTCATCCTTGCTTCAACAGCCTGTGGTTTATTTTTATCTTCCTTCTTTGCAAGAGTCCAACTTTCCGGTTTCAAAATCATAAAAAGACCGAGAGCAGCAACAGTACCAAAGACTGCATAAACAATCCGTTTTTTATTTAACTGCTGTACACCATTTTTCTTATTCTTTTTGTCACCGGCACTGGCATTGGCTTCATCAAAACTCATAAAGCCATCGCCATCTTTAGTGTCTTCAGTGTTCAAATCTACAGCGGTTTCTTCTCCAGAATAATCCGAGTCTCCTTCAATAATCTCAACATCATTGTCCACATCTGAATCTGTAGAAAACTGAGCATTTTCATCAACAACAGTATTGTCATTGTTTTCATTATAATTTTCATCTACGGCATCCATTGTAACTATAACAGGGGCACCAAATTCATTAATTTCATCATTATTGTTACTTTCTGGAGTATTAAAAGTCTGTTCTGAATTTATTTCAGATTTATTTTCTGACACAACATCTTTTTTATCTTCTGCAGGAGCATCAAAAACATTTTCGGGTTCAACGTTTTCTGAAACTACATTATTTATATTTTCTTCTTTAATGTGATTATTTTCTACAGAAGTAATATTATATGGAATATTATTTTCACTGTTTTTTGGTTCTTCAAATTCTTCTTCTGATTCTTCAAAATCTGGGTCAATATTTGATTCAGAATTATCTTTTTCTTTTAATTCTTTGTTTAATTCATGAATCGAAATTTTTTCCTGTTCTGATTCATTATTTTCTGGAATATATTCCATGTCAGATAAATTTTCTTTCTCATTTTTCAACTTTTCGTCAAGAGTATTAAACATAGAATTAAATTCTGTATTATTTGTATTGTTGTTATTTTCGTCAGACATTACATAACTCCATATAAATTACTTATAGCTTTTTCTACTAAAAAAGTTAATAAACAGAAAACTGTACTTAAAACTGATGCCAAAGGAAATATGCAAGCATATCTCATACTTTTTTTATACCAGATAAAAAACCAGATAGCAGAAATAAAAATAGAAATCAAACTGCCAAAAAGAATATTCCAATAGCACAGAGAAAATGCAATCGGAAGCCAAAGAGCTGAAATGATTTTCATTTTATTATATTCAAGATATTCTTTTTTTGTAACACGTTTCTTGAAATCGACTGCTTCTTTTTTCATTTTAAAAACAGTCTGTTTTTCAAGATTGGCCCAATCTGTACGATTACGTTTATTTTTTTTTCTAAAAAAAGAATATCTGAACAAGTTCATTATAAATTACTCTCCACTACTCTGATTCTGCGGCTGAACAATGATTACGTTAGTACCAGTTGTAGAAGGTTCTGAATTTTCTACAGCCTTCTGCTTTTCAATAGGCTGATGCAACCCCTGGTATTTTTCTGTAATTTCTGCATCTTTTGCAGCTTTTTCAGTTACATCTTTTACTTTTGGTTCAACATAATTCTTCTTGCGGATTGTAACTTTTTGCTTTCCAAGACGTAAAGTAACCTTTTCAATAAGTTCATTAATTACGATAAGGTTATCATCTGTCCAGTAATTGATTCTTTCATTTCTATGATTCATAAGAACCGGGCTTGTCATGTGAAGTACAGTCCTATTCATTTCAATATAAGTTTTTTCTCCGTCATCATAAACTTTAGTCGGAAGCCAGTACGGTTTTTTGAAAATACTGTAGGTCATTTTATAATCAAAAGAAAGAAATCGTGGATCAACTTTCAGTTTTTCCGATGTCATTTTATTAACATCTGAATTCATACCAGAAAGCTTGAAAGGCAAAGAGTTAGGATATTCAAACTTGACCTGTGACATATAACAATCTTTAAAACTTTTTAAAGTAAGATGATAAACTCTTTTATCTGTCATAATGATAAAAGAGGTAATAAGGCCAGAATATGCCGGTTTTAGAAAGAAATGCTGTGTATCTAATCCATTTACTCTGGAAACTCCGGCACCTATTTCCCAGACCTTTTCTTCTGAAAGCATAGGCATTTCAATTACTTGTTCACCTGGTTCAAGCCACAAATCAGTTACTCTGTAAGGCTGTGTAAAAATAATAAATTCCTGGTCCGGGTCATAATCATAATACATAGTACCGTAAATAAATTTCTCTGGTTCAACCATTGCAGCTTTGTTCGATTCTTTTACAGCGTCTTTACCAGTTGTACGTTTTTCCGGCTGTTCTACCGGGTAATAAATAGGTCTATCAACATAAACAATTGTTTTTGGAATGTCTACTTCTTTAACATCTTCTTCAATTGCAAGTTTTTCAAGTTCTGAAAGATTTTGTAATTCCTGCACTTCAAGATTTGCAGAATCATCTTTCTCTGGGTAATTGGTTGTACCAAGTTTATCAAAATCTGCTGATTTACAAGATACAAAAATCAGAGAAAAGATTACAGTAATAATTAAAATCTTTTTCATTTATTTTATTCTCCTTTTAATTTGCCGGTTTAATATCAAAGTTTGTAATATAAATACCAAGAGGATTTTCAACCGTAGGTTGATAATACTGAATTGTTACAAGCATTGCAAAACGTTCCTGTCTGATTGTATAACCGCTGAATGTTTTGGTTGTACGAGTGTAATATACAATATAAACAGAATCACTTTGTTTTAACGGTTCTTCTATATCAACACTCTGAATACGAGAACCAAAATCGTCATAAGGATTGTTTTCAACATAGAAAGCATCAAGTTGATCCATAGCTCCACTTTGTACAAGTTTCTGACTTTCTGCAACATAGCTTTTCTGTGCATCACGGTCAATAACCCATCTGTTCATAAGTTCAACAAGACGTTTAATCTGATAGATTTTTGCAATTTCCGGGATTGATTCTTTGCCATAGTTACTTTTGTCTACACGGCCATGATACTCAGCCCTGCCTTCCGGGTTAACGGTAACAATAACAGGAACTGTTTTCGGAAGTTTTACAGCATACATACAGATTCCAAGAGAAATGAAAAATGCAGATAATGAAACAAGTGCAATAATTTGCCACATTCTGGCATTTTTTGCCTGTAATCCCTGGATTGTATCAGCCATAGCCATAGCATTATGGTCCATAGGGTCTGACTTATTAAAAGGATTGTCCGGGGTGTTTTGTGGAATGAATACAGCAGTATTTTTCTGACTACCCAATTTTTATTACCTCACACATTAAATATATATAAAAAAGAAATAACTATTTCTAAAATTTGCGTTGCAGTAATAAAAATATAATACAGTATTTGAATATCTCAATTATCTTATTTATTTATACATCTGTCAATATGTTTACAATAAAAAAGCAATATAATTATTGCAGAAATATAAAATATCCAATATAATAAATAAAGATTAATTATTTATGTATTGGAGTATATATGGATTCTTTAAGTTTATATATTGACTACAATCTGACAAGAAGACAGTTTCTTGATACAAAACTTAAACCGCTAGAAGGTGAAAAAATCGGAAAAGACAAAAAAACCATATACCGATTCAGAAACGGCTATCTTGATGGAGATATCTATGACATGAACGGAAGGTTCATAACAGTAAAACCGGCAGTAGAAACTACAGGACACGTTGAATACTGGAGAGCAAATAAATTACACCGTGATAATAATGAACCGGCTGTAATATCAGACAGTTTCAAGAAAAAAGAATATTGGCAGAACGGAATATTTATAAAGGCAGAATAGGAGAAAAGATTACTATGAAAGACAAAAGCAATTATGTAGCAGTTACATACAGAATCCCACCGGAACTTGCAGAAAATATTGAAGAGTATGCAAATGAAACAGGACTTACACGAAGTAATATTGTAATTACAGCATTGAAAAACTTTATTAAAGATAAAATTAAAGATAAAAACGAAAATACAGAAAAAAAGCAATAAAAATATTGCAAAATATAAGATATTGTATTATATTATTATTGTAAAACTTTAATTACCAAGGGGGTATAGTATGAATGTTCAGAAATGGGAATACAAAATACTTAGCAGAGGATATGAACCAAATGAAGTTATGCAAGACAGATTAAATAAACTTGGTAATGAAGGTTGGGAATTAGTTGCAATAGCTCCTACTGGTGGATTTACATTAAAAAGACCTTTGATAAATATATCTATAAATACTGAAAACTTAAACAACAATGAAAGTAAAGCAAAAGATTTAATAAGTATATATCAGTAAAATATATTTGTGAACAGAATCTATAAATATATCGTAATAAAGAAGGGTATGCTTTGCATACCCTTCTTTATATATAAACAATGTTATATAAAATTTTTATTTAAGCTCTTGGTTTTGGCTTTACCTTATCAAGGTCTTCTATTTTTTTACCAACAGCATGAGAAGCCCTTGCCGAACCAATCTGGCGTGCCATTTGTGGAGTAATTTCGCCACCACCATTTGCAGCAGATCCAACATTTCCAACCATTTCTGATGGATTTTCATCTATCTTTTTACCGGCATTGACATTATAACCATTAATCATCTGTGCCCTTCTTGCAGCTTTTGATTCATGTTTCATTTGTTTATTAAAATCTTCCTGGAACTGTTTTGTTTCAGTTCTAGCATCTTCAGCAGAAACGCCATTTTGTCTTAAAGCTTTATAGAATCCCTGTCCTGCCTGGTTTACAGCTTCACGCCTTGCCTG
>AUXO012492911.1_pt1 | contig 15679 bp, 13 predicted proteins | sample 768731 | NCBI WGS metagenome assembly AUXO01 (sample SAMN02715735, study PRJNA202380) | gut metagenome | biome: sheep rumen | host: Ovis aries | place: New Zealand: Palmerston North
TGGTTTGTATCCAGATCCTTATACTCGTAGTTTTCGTTTATGACTTTAACGTAGATGAAATTCTTATCGGCATCGTTGTGAAGCTTATAGCCAACAAACTTTTTACCCTCTGAAAGCTTGCACCAGTAGGAGGAGATATTGACGTTAAGCGCTTTCAGATTTTTTAAAACAGTATCCTGACTCTGTTTCGGAACTTTGAACATATCAAGGCAGTTCTCCTCATCAGGAATGTCCTGAGTGGTAACAAAGAACTGCTCATCTGCATTGGACTGTGCAAAATAGGGGAAAGCAGTGTAATCAAGCAGCCCCTGCTTATTGGAATCAACCTGGAATTTATCAAAGGCACGATCTTTGATGTCAGCAAAGAAAGGTCCGTATTTCTGATTTTCGGACTCAGAGATGGCAGATGCATGTTTCTTTACGGCATCATAGATAATCTTTATGTAGTCTTTCTGGTTGTCAAACTGGGTGCTGACAGCCTTTGGCAACACAACCTCTTGATTGTATACGCTCAGTCCTGTACCTATGGTAACAAAACATACAGTAATTGCAGCGATAATCTTTGACTTTAATTGCATTTGAGTATTGAGTCCAACATGTGCTTGATTGAATTCGGTACGAAAGTATGACCGTATATCTTTATTTTTTTTAAATAATACTTTTCTCATTAGAATTATATAGTTATTTTGTAAAATTATTAAGTATCAAAGTGTTTATTTGCATGATCTAGGTAAAAGAATTGCAGAAAAAATGCTAATTCTGCATTGTCTATTTGACGTACTTTTGTATCTTGAAGAAATTTGTATTCAAAAATATGACCTTTTTTGCATAGGTCTTTTTGCTTTCTCTTAACGTAAAACTGGATTGTTTGTCCGCTATGTAGTGTTATAATTATGCGGCTTTGTTAGGAGACAAAAAATGGCTAAAGTTCAGAAAAAAGGTTTAGTAAGAATTTTTAATGCTTATAAGTACAGCATGAAGGGCTTTAAGGCCGGCATTGAAAATGAGGCTGCAATCCGTCAGGAGCTGGTTCTTGCTGCCATTATGACAGTGGCTGCCTTCTTTATTTTCAATTCAGCGGTTGAACTTGTGCTTCTGGTGGTTACTCCATGGATTGTAGTGATTACTGAACTTTTAAATTCAGCTGTGGAAGCTGTTGTGGACAGAATTGGCCCTGAATTCCATGAGCTTTCTGGCCGTGCCAAGGATTTAGGTTCTGCAGCAGTATTTGTTGCTCTTGGTGTAACTCTGTTTACCTGGGGGGCAATTATTGCTGAGCGTCTGGTTGCTTAATAATAACGGTGGTTTAGGTAAAATTGCAGAAAACACCTGAGGACCTGATGCGTCTGGCCATGGATATGGCAAAAGAGGCTTACAGTATCGGAGAGGTTCCTGTAGGCTGTGTCATAGCCGATGCAGATGGAAATGTCATATCTACAGGTTATAACCGCTCTATCACTGACAATGATCCTTCTGCCCATGCCGAAATGGTGGCAATCCGTAATGCCGGCAGCCTTCTTAAGAATTACAGAATGCCGGGACTGTCTCTGTATGTAACTCTTGAACCATGCTGTATGTGTTCAGGAGCCATCATTCATGCCAGAATTGCCAGAGTCTATTATGGCGCCTCTGATCTGAAAACCGGAGCCTGCGGCAGTGTTTTCAATGTCATGTCAGACCCAAGACATAATCACAGCGTGGAATGTATTGGCGGTATCCTTGCTGAAGAATGCTCAAAAATGCTCTCTGATTTCTTTAAGGAAAGACGTCAGCAGAAGAAAGCTGAAGCCACAAAGCTCTGATTTTTCTATTTCTGTAAGCTCTAATTTCTCATTCCACTGTATTTTTCCTTAGTTATTAAAAAGATAACAAAGGTAACAAAAGTCCCACTCCTTCACCATTAATTCTTAATTACTTGATATAGCGCAAATTTGTTGCAGGCAAAATTAGTATAATTACTTATGTGAAAGTAAGTGACTTATATAGGGAGCTAAACTGTGAAAACACGCAACAGCATCCGTGCTGAAATAAACGCACTATATAGAAGTAAGGTAATTAACTGGCTGAGTGATTCTGTAAAATCAAAATCAGTTGTTGATCCTGTAAGAATTTATCTAGGTGCTCCTACAAAAGATGAAGATGTTTTATCAAATAAGGATGAATTTTTAGCTTTCTGTGAGGACTGGCATAAGGAATTAACTGCAGGAAAAGTTGATTTCATTGAAAAGACTTATCCTGAGATTGGTACTATTGAAGTTCCAATTCATCTGGTCTTTGAAAAGATTGAGCAGATTGCAACCTGGGCAGGTCACCTGGTTGAGTATCATACCGCAGAAATGCGTCTGAACACTCTTCAGCTCAAGCTTCCTGATCTGATTGATTCTGGGGTTGAGAATATCAATTATCTGACAAGTCTGGATGAAGCGGATTTTATCCGTTTTGTAGATGTCTGCCGCTGGCTGTGTCAGAACCGCAATTCCGGTGTGCTGATTAGACAGATTCCTGTTCGCGGTGTTGATACCGAGTGGTTTGAATCCCATCGTGTACTGATTCTAAACTTCCTGCGTGATTATCTGGATCTGAATCCTATGCGTAAGGATGTACTGCAGCTGGGACTGGTTCCTCCAACTCAGCCTATCAGAGCAATTTTCCTTGATAATGTTCTGCGCAGCAAGGTCGGTGGATTAAGAGATGTCGGCATCCCTATCCGTGAACTGAGCAAGCTTGATATTAAACCTCGCAAGGTTCTGCTGTTTGATGATCTGGCCACAGCTCTGTCTATTCCAGATATTCCTGGTGTAGTAATTCTGGTTCTATCCTCAAATATTGCGGATATCTGCAGAATTCCTTGGGTTGCAAGATCACAGGTTACTTATGTTTCAGGTATTGAAATGCGTTCATTTGCGGTTATAAACAACATTCGTGTTTATATTCCAAATGCCGTAAGTCTTACTTTAAATAAGGAAGTCTTTGATTCTAACAAGGATCTGTGGTCATTTGACGATATTGAGATTCAGGAACTCAATTCATCAATGGCTCTTACTGTTCAGGAATCTATGCTTTATAACATGCTAGCTGCCGGTGTATTCGGCAAGAGAGCAAGAATTCCTCAGGAAAGAATGCCTCTGCAGCAGATTTTTGATCTTCTTGAAATCAATTATGATTCTGTAGAAGAGGAAAAGCCTTCTGTCCCAGAGAGAACCTCAAAGGTTGATCTGGAGTCTCTGGAGAAGAGCATCGTTAAATCTTCCTCTGTAGAGGAGAAGCCTGCAGAGCCTCCTGTAGAGAAGGTAGAAGGGGAGAACGATCCTTTCAATAACAGTATATTAGGTGAGGACAATTCTACTGATGTGGTTGAGTCAACTGCTTCGTTGCCTCCAGCATTACAGAATGATCCTAACGATAGCAAATAAAAATGTGTTAAAATACTGATATATATGCGAGAGATGAATTCTCTTTATGAAGGAGAATTCATCTTTTGTTGTGAATAAAGAGTATTTTTTTATCTCAATATAATAAAAACATAATAATTTATCAGCGATGAGAGTATGTTGTTCATTGATGCACCTTTGGTCCTCAATGGATTTGATATTGCCTTGTGGCGTATTGAATATGACAGCTGTTTCTCATTGATCTGATGCAAGGGGAAAAAGTATGTCTGCGCAGTTTTTAAGTATTCATCCTGATAACCCTCAGGTAAGATTTGTAAAGCAGATTTGTCAGATTCTAAGAGACGGTGGTGTTGCTGTTCTGCCAACTGATTCAGCTTATGCCTTATGCTGTATGCTTGAGCAGAAGGCTGCAATGGAGAGAATCGCCAGAATCAGACAGGTGGACAAGCATCATAATTTCACTCTTTTGTGCAGAGATTTAAGTGAAATCTCCACCTATGCAAAGGTTGACAATACTGTTTTCAGACTGCTCAAGAACAATACCCCTGGAGCATATACCTTCATTCTTCCTGCAACCAAAGAGGTTCCAAGAAGGCTGATGAATGATAAAAAGAAAACTATTGGCATCAGAGTTCCTGATAACGCTATTTTAAGCGCTATTCTGGATGAACTTGATCAGCCGCTAATGAGCAGTACCCTGATTCTGCCTGACAGAGAGCTTGCAGAGTCAGATCCTGTAACTATAAATGATGAGATCGGTTCAATAACCGATCTTATTGTAGACGGTGGTGTTCTGGCCCCTAATCCAACCACCGTGGTGGTTTTTGAAGATAGTGTGCCAATAATTAAGCGATACGGTGCAGGTGATGCCGCTCCGTTTGAATGACATAAAATAGGAGTCCGTTTTGAAATACAGTCACAATACAATACAGTTCGTCAAGCTGTACATGATTCTGTTAATCCTCACTAGCTGTCTTGGCATCTGGCTTTATCCTAAACAATACGCGGCTCCTTCAGCATCCTACATTAAAGATTACGATACCCGCAGAATTGAGATTCATCGTGATATCGTCAAAAGTAAAACTGCCAGAGAGATGGAAGATCGGGTTAAGAATTCAATTCAAAATTCTCTATCTGAGAAACAGTCTATTCAGGAAAGAGAGCGTATATTTTCGCTCAATCAGGAATTTGCCCGCAAGCGTGGTGAAGAAATCATCAGAGAAAGGACAACACAGGGAAAGGCATCAGATGGAATTGTTTCACGTGATTCCAAGATGAGTGTGGCTCAGAGCCGTGTATCCTCACTTTCAGAGTGGACCAGAAAGAATATGGTTAAGAATCTGGATTAGGCTTTTTTCCTTATTTCTGTTTTCTTGACCTTCCTCACATAACTGATTATTTTTAGGGGGAATTTTATTCTTTTTCCTGTTTCAAATGTAATCCTTTCCACATTTTTGAATAATTTTCTTAAAATAAAGGCGAATTATCATTTAAATACAATTTCATTACTTATACTTAATTTTATAAGGTTGGATTAAATTGTGTTTAAGGCTTTATCTAATGAGAAGATCTTGGTTGAATAAGATTCTCACATATTTCTTCATTGGCTTATTCTGTGAATTAAGTTTTGTAACTTATGCGGAAGAGCCTACTGATGACTCTACAGTAATGAAGATAAATCTTGATGATGAAGAGAATACTTCTTCAGATGTTGGTGCAGCACAGTCTTCAGCTCCTGCTCAGTCTGATTCCTCTGCCTCATCCTTATCCTCAGCCTCTTCACACGCTATGAGTTCTGGTGGTTCTGCTATTGATAAAGCTATGCTCGATGAGAAGCGTTCAAAGCTGAGAGAACAGCTCAAGCGTGACAGAGCTGATTCTAAGCGTGCAAGATCAATCCGTCGTAATTTAGAACTGAACAAGGAAGGTCTGGATGAAGAGGAGCAGGAGTTAAAGCGTAAGCTGGATTATGCCAAGTCTCATGAAGAGACTGTTGAGAAACAGGAAGCAACCGAATCCGCCAAGCAGTTCTCTAAGTGGGTTAATCAGAACATGATGATTAACAAAGATAAGAAGAAAAAGGATAAGAGTGAGAGCGAGAAGATTCTGGAGGAAGCTAAAACTTCTGAAGATCTGCTCAAATAAGAAAGTATTTATTATTTCCTCTTTTAAAAGCAGAAGGCCAAAGTTTTAGCTTTGGCCTTCGTTTTCCCTGACAGATAATCTTAAATTAGATTCATACCAAGCTTTTTGCACTCAGCTCTGTAATCATCAGGCCAGATACTTGCCTGAATCTCACCGATATGGGCTTTGTGGAGTAATACCATGCACAGACGGCTCTGACCGATACCACCACCGATGGTAAGTGGCAGCTCGTTGTTTAAAAGCTTCTTGTGGAAGAACAGCTCTTTGCGCTGTTCCTGGCCTTCAGCCTTAAGCTGTCTTTCCATTGCAGCAATATCTACACGGATACCCATTGAGGATAACTCTACTGATCTGTCTAAAATTGGATACCAGATCAGAATATCACCGTTAAGACCAATCTTGCCGTCCTCATTTGGAGTTGACCAGTCATCATAGTCAGGGGCACGGCCATCGTGCTTTTCTCCATTTGACAGAGGTGCACCGATCCCGATTAGGAATACGGCACCATACTTCTTGGCGATCAGATGTTCACGCTCCTTTGGAGTCTTGTCTGGATACATCTTTAACAGGTCTTCAGTGTGAATGAAGGTGATCTCCTTTGGCAGGAATGGCTTTAGCTGTGTATAGCTTTCACATGCTAAGTATTCGGTTCTCAGGATTGCAGCGTAAATTCTTCTAACGATATTTTTCAAGAATGTTAAATTTCGATCATCTTTATTTAAAACAAGTTCCCAGTCCCACTGATCGACATACAGGGAGTGGATATTATCAAGTTCCTCGTCGGCACGAATCGCATTCATATCTGTATATATGCCGTAGCCTGGCTCAGTCTTAAGTTCTGCTAATGTTAATCTTTTCCATTTTGCCAGAGAGTGAACCACTTCAGCCTGAGCGTCGTTCAGATCTTTAACCGGGAAGGTAACGGCTCTTTCTACACCGTTCAGATCATCGTTGATCCCCAGACCCTTTAATACGAACAGAGGGGCGGTAACGCGACGCAGTTTTAGCTCGGTAGACAGATTCTGCTGAAAGAAATCCTTAATCATCTTGATTCCTTTCTCTGTCTGAAGTTTGTCCATTGCTGGCTTGTAATCAATTGGTTTAATTATCTTACTCATGATAAACATCCTTGTTTTAAATATCGTCTTTCGATTTTACATACTTTGTGTCCTATTGAAAATGCTTTTCTTTGCTGATTTAAAAATTTTGTTTCTAAATAGTGCAGAAAATGAAGGTGTTGGATATAATTTGCCTTGTTGATGATCATTGTGTAATAAGCGGTTTGATAAATAATGTAAAAGATAATGTACAACAGGCATAATGCGCTTGCGCTTTTGCAACAATGCTCACTTACAGCATTCAAATTTTCACACATAATTTAAATATGTGAGCCGAATGGATTTCATCCTATGAATACTATTTTTATAAAACAGCTTATGCTGTTGAGTTTCTTTCTTTTGGGAATAAACGGTATTGTCTTTGCCAAGCTTCCGGTTGAGAAGGTTGAAAAGGACAATGCTAAGGTTTTGTTTTCTCAGGATGCTGAATCCGAAGATGTCGAGGCTGATACCGAGGATAAGGATGACGATGCTGACAGTGAACAGGCCTCCAATCAGACAGAAATGTTTGAGGATGTTATCTCTCAGGCAAAAAATTACCACGATAATCTCCTAAAAACCAATAAGTCGCTTTCTCCTAAGCAGAATCTTTTAAGATCAATTGCTGAGGATAATGCTGAACAGGCTGTAATCAACCGCAATCATGTTGATGCCCCAGATCCTCTCCTTGAAGAAGGTCGTTACCTTTACAATCAGGATGTCGCCCGAGAAAGGGGAAAGATCATTATGAAGGAGAGCGGACGAGATAAGAAGGCTTCTGAGAAATCCCTTGCATCGACTTTCAATAGTATCTCTCACAACAAGCCACTAAAGAAAAAAGATAATAAAGAATCGTCTACTATAGCTGAATATAAGCTTAAGGCAAAGAAATTAAGCGAACTTAAGAATAATAAAAATAAAGATAAGGAAGAAGAGGACAGGGATGTGACCTATAAAAATCAGGCTGAAGCTCTGTCTGAATCCTTCAGGTAAGATCTCAGATGCCAATAACCATTGAACTTTACATAATACTGATACTAATAAGTCTGATTATTCTCAGAGCATACATTCGTGAACACCGGTCTCTTAACCGGGATTTTATTTTTGCAGGCGTTGCTCTTGTGGTTATTGATGTATTTGAACTTATTTCAGTCTTTTTCCCTTTCAGCTTTTCTTTTTTTATGCACGCTCTTTTAGTAAGTGTTGAGATCATTCTCTGGATCTATCTTCCATTTGTATGTCTGAGACTTATTATCTGGAGTTTTTTAGGTCAGAAGTATTTATCAAACGATCTGGTTAGAAACCTGATGTTTTTCCCGCTTATTATCACCAGCTTTCTGTCTGTAATCTCACTGTTCAATAATCTGCTTTTCAAATTTAATCTGTTCGGTGAGGCTGTTCCCGGCGAATATTACTATATAGTTGAAATCTTTGTGTTGCTTTATACGTTTGCCGGCCTTTGCATCTGTCTTTACTGTCTATTATATGAGGAGAATCCTTCATCTAAGTCCAAACTCCTTACCGCAGCTTTTTTCGTGACCCTTTTAGGCTGTATTCAGTATAAGGTCGGTTTCTTTTCAAATACCATTTATATTGTGGCAGCAACTCTGTCTGTGCTGTTTCTGTATGTAACCTCACAGGAGAATCAGATCTTTATCGATCCTCTTACAGGACTTAACAACCGCAACCGCTTCAGAATGTATCTGTCCTCAGTATTAAACAACTATGCAAAGGTAAATATGTACCTTACCTATGTTGATATTGATGACTTCAAGCAAATCAATGATGAGAAAGGTCATATTGTTGGCGATGTGGCCTTACGTGTGGTGGCAGAGTCAATGCTCGATCTGAGCAGAAAGTATAATTATTTTACTGCCAGACTCGGAGGTGATGAATTCGCAATTATCTCTTCTCACACCAGAGAGTCGGATATCGATCTGATGATTTCTGATATAAAGGAAATTCTCCAACAGAAGAACAGAAAAAGTCTACCGGAAGTCAGTTTAAATCTTTCCTTTGGCACTACTAATCTGAACCAGTCAGGAAAAAGTCTCACCGAAATTATCAGAATGGCTGATAACAATATGTATGAGCAGAAAAGAGCAAACAAACAGAAACACGATGCTCTCAGGGAGAGTGTGCAATGAATAGCATTGACATTGTTTCCCTGCAGATTGATGGGGTGTGCCTGCTGGTTGATCTGATTATCATTGTATATCTGGTGAAATGTAAGGAGCAGAATCTGGCTCTTTATGTTACTGTTCTGGTTATGGCTATGCTGGTGGTAGTCTTCGATATAGGTGCCAGATTCTCCGTTGATAACCGCTGCTCCTCCTTTTACAGCAACAATATGCTGTGCGACAAGATAAATACTTTCTTTATAGTTTTTGCTTTCGGTAAGTATATTTTCTATTTTGCGCTGGTATACAGTGCCGCTATGCTGGCTTTTTTCAAAGGTTCTTCCTCTATAGCAAAGAGGTATTTGCTTGTACTTGGAAGCATTCCGTTTCTATTAACTGTATATCTTGTGATTTCCTCTGTTTTTGACGGCAGGATCCTTATATTAACTTACAACGGCGTACTGATTAAGGGACCTTATTTCTTTGTGGTGGTGTCCATTATTGGTCTGTATTCAATCATTGGCGTGTTCTTCTCACTTTCGATTCTTGATTCTCAAAAAGAGAAGCTTGCGGAGATTACCTATTACAGATGGGAGTACGTGATATTCTATGTGGCAATCGCGCTTCCTTTTTTAATGGCAACAGTAGGCTGTCTGTTTGATTATCCAATAGTCTCTCCTGTATTTGTAATTACCTTTACCTATCTGATGACCATTCATCAGCATTTGAGATTATCCTTAGATGAACTTACCTCCATCAATAATCTTAACGAGTTGCGTCGATATCTTGATAATCTGATGCAGGGGCCTGAAAAGGCAAGACGTCAGACCTTCCTGATTTTCATAGATATCAATCGCTTCAAGGAGATTAACGACAGTTACGGACATAACAGTGGAGACGTAGTTTTAATCCAGTTCTCCCGTCTTTTAAAGAACATTGCTCTTTCTTTCAACTGTTTTGTCTGCAGATATGCAGGAGATGAATTTATTATGATAAAAAAGGTTGCCAATGAGGAGAAAGCATCATCCATCTGCAGATATATTGAATACAGTCTGAGTCAGTTAAAGGAGTTAAGTCTGGCTCCATATGATCTGTCGGTTTCAACCGGTTTTACCAGGTTTGACCGACGCTTCAAATCCACTCAGGAGTTTATTGATGCGGCAGATAAGCTGATGTACGAGACCAAACGCTATGCTCACAAGGATTATACGGCTATATCTCCTGAGCACAGAACAAGTGAAATCGGAAAAAGAATCTTTAAATACGGTGAAAAGAAAAAAAGATTAGACTCCTGATCTGAATTATCAGAATCAGAAGATAAGTTGCTTTTTTTTTGGAAAAAATCCTGCCTGAAGAAAGCAGGATTCAAGTCAAATTAAGCATTTCTAGTTGTCTATTCTCAGCATTACAGCTTTTGAAATATCAACCTTGTCTTTATGCTTTAAGGTTACAGACCAGCCGGTTCCTGGGGCTACATCCAGGGCCTTGCCGTCTTTTTCATTGGCCAGTGAGCCGCCATCCAGAGGAATCATTCCCTGAGGAGTGAACAGGGCAATCTTTGAGTTCTTTTCAAAGCGATTCTTTACATCAATATGCAGGGTACCGTCAGCATCCTGAGTCTTGATATCTCCACAGATCTGCCAGTTGCCTGGATTTGGAGAATTGGTCTCATAATCCTGAGTCTTGTCAGGTCTGTGAGGCTCTAAAAGGGCAGTGGTATAACCTCTTGAAGGAATAGAGTTGACAATGGTGTAGCTCTCCTCAGGGATTTCTCTGCCTTCACAGATGGCATCGATAGCAAGTCTGTAGGCGCGAGAAATTGCGGCAGAGTAGAATGGAGAACGTGAACGGCCTTCAATCTTCAGGGAATCTACACCGATTTCAATCAGACGTTTCAGCACTGGAAGAGTACACAGATCCTTTGAGTTCATAAGATAGGAGCCGTTCAGATCCTCTTCCATTCTCATCCATTCTCCCGGATGATGCATGCCTTCCTCAAGCTCTGCTGAAAGAATGGTTCCGTCATCAGCTTCAAAAGTGGTTACATCGTCGGCAGTGGCACTGTGAACATTGCGAACCTTGAAACCGTATCTGCAGGCATTGTTGCAGGCACCGATGTTGGCATCACGGTGTGAAAGCATACCAGAGATCAGACAGCGGCCTGATACGGCAATACATAAAGCGCCATGGGCAAAGACCTCGATCTCCATGTCAGGGCATTCCTGCTTGATCATTTCAATTTCTGTCAGGGAAAGCTCGCGTGCGAGAATACAGCGGGTCAGACCAACCTTCTGCCAGAATTTTACAGAGCCGGCGTTTACGGTATTAGCCTGAACCGACAGATGAATTGGAATATCCGGATAACGGTTTCTTACAATATCAATAAGGCCAGGATCAGCCATGATGAAGGCATCAGGCTTTAGCTGAGCCATCTCATCTACAATTCGTTCGAAGGCTGCAACACGTCTTACGTGAGGAATAATGTTTAAAACCGCATGAACCTTCTTTCCCTGTGAGTGGGCAAGCTCGATTCCCTTGATAAAATCCTCGCGGATAAAACCGTTGCCTCTTACACGCAGAGACCATTTAGGAACACCTGCGTAAACGGCATCAGCACCAAATGCTAAAGCCATTTCAAGATGTTTGAGGCTTCCTGCCGGTGCAAGTAATTCTGGTTTCTTATTTATGCTCACAGTCAAATATCTCCAGTAGGTATAATGACAGTTCGGTTAAAAGTTCGCCCTGCAGTACAAGTATAGACTGCATATCTGCAATTTCATCATCAGATTTCTCGCTCAGATGATGCTCAAGATAAATATCGGTTGGCTTTACTCTCTTAACAGCGATTTCAGAGGTTAAAGACAGCTCCAGAGAATCATCAAAGGTCAGACCGATTTCAGTTGCCACCTTACCTGCATCCAGGTGAACAGAAATCTCTTCTGAGATCAGATCCTCCTTTGAGGCACGGATTACACCGCCGTCCTCATCAGGACTCTTTAGGGTTACATCAGAACCGAAGGCAAAACGGGATGGAAGCTTGTTCTCCTTGAGCCAGCCGGTCATGGTTGAGTCAACCAGTACCTTTGGAGATAAAAGCTGGGCAGGGAAGCTTGAGAAAGCCTCACGCAGCATGGCAAGGGCTCTTTCCGCCTTTTTTGCGGAGGTAGCGCTGACGCCTACAACGTTCTTGTCAAAGTTGATCCAGATTAAAAGCTCACGTCTGGTTGAAAAGGCCTGAGATAAAAGCTTGCCGGTAACAGCGGTCTTTAGGGCATCCTTTTCATTCTTGCGCAGCTGACGCTTTAATTCGAGCTCCTTTTCCTCAACAATCTCAGAGAGCTCCTCTTTAACTACTGAGGCTGGCAGCAGCTTGTTCTCTTCAATCAGTTTGAAGTAGTGGTTCTCACCGCAGGAGAAATGAAAAGGAGTATCCTTTCCGAATAAAGGAGCAAATCCGATAGTTGCGGTTTCCTGAGCAGCACAAGGCTTGAAGGCTACTTTGGAGATGGTTTCCTCCATAGCTGCCTCATCATGAAATATATCTTTAAACTGTGATAAGTCCACAGTATAGAAACGGACGTTTTTAAACCACATAATTATCTGCCTTTCAATTAAAAAAAATTCGGCGACAATTATCCTTAAATTTGGCGGATATTTCAAGTTTTATCATGCCGTTAAAGGCTGTCTGTCATTGATTTTTAGCGTAAAAAATAGTATTATCTCACAGATATACGATTTGTAATTTAAGGTAAATTTGATGTCAGATAATACTGAAAATCCATCATCACAGAATTCTGTCGAATCTTCTGAAGAGACCTCTACTATTGAGGTTGATACAACCCAGGTAAGAAAACTAAATTTAAACGTTCCTCCATCTGATCTTAACAAGGAGCTTGGACAGTCATTCATCAACTATGCAATGTCTGTTATCAAGGATCGTGCTCTGCCTGATGTAAGAGACGGTTTAAAGCCTGTTCACCGCCGTGTTCTTTTTGATATGAAGGATCTTGGTGTTACCCATAAATCCCCAACCAAAAAGTCAGCCCGTATCGTAGGTGATGTTATCGGTAGATTCCATCCTCATGGAGATACAGCAGTTTATGAGACCATTGTGCGTATGGCTCAGTGGTTCTCTATGAGAGAGTGTCTGATTTTCGGTCAGGGTAATTTCGGTGATATTGACGGTGACGGCGCTGCTGCAATGCGTTATACCGAGGTTAAGCTGACCCGTATCGCTACAGAAACCCTGCTTGATGATCTGGATGAGAACATTGTTGATTTTGAACCTAACTACGACGGTTCTGAAACTATTGCAACAGTTCTTCCTGCAAAATTCCCAAATTTACTGGTTAACGGTGCATCCGGTATTGCTGTGGGTATGGCTACCAATATTCCAACCCATAATCTGACCGAAGTTGTCAACAGCTGTATTGCCTATCTTGAGAATCCTAACATTACTCTTGATGAGCTGATGTCAATGGACGGCTGTATCAAGGGCCCTGATTTCCCAACCGGCGGTACCATTGTTGGTACAGACGGTATCCGTGAGGCCTATGCTACCGGTAAGGGCAGATGTATCATCCGCTCAAAGAGCCATGTCGAGTATGACAAGAAAGGTGTAGCCAAGGCTATTATTGTGGATGAGATCCCTTATGTGGTTCACAAGGCTGATATTGTCCGTCAGATCCGTGAGCTGCTGAAGGACGACAAGGATGTCCGCAAGGATGGCAAGAAGGATAAGAAGATTGAAGGCGTTAAGGAAGTTAACGACCTTTCAGACAAGGACAATGCCGTTAAGATTGAGATCGTGCTTAAGGGCGGAGCTTTCCCTGAGGCTGTTCTTAACAATCTGTATCAGAAGACCTCGCTGCAGTCCAGTTTCCCTATTAATATGGTTGCTCTGTCAAAGGGTAAGCCAAAACTGTTAACTCTTCTGAATATCCTTGACGAGTTCATGGAATTCCGCCGTAACGTGGTAACAAGACGTACCTCCTACTGGCTGAAGAATGCAAAGAAGGATGCTCACACCCAGGAAGGTCTCTTGGTTGCCAAGGCTAATATTCAGAGAGTAATTGATTTGATTACCTCATCTGCCAACTCTGAAGAAGCTAAGGCTAAACTTATCGCTGAGCCTTGGGATGGCGAGATGATCAATACTCTTATCGAGAGAACTCCTGAGGGCATCAATATTGCTCTGCCTTTAGGCATTCCTGCTGATAAGGGTTATGTCAACGGCAAGTATTATCTGTCCGTTGAACAGGCAGAATCAATCCTAAGACTGCAGCTGTCAAAACTGACTCATCTGGCTCAGGATGAAATCCGTGATCTGTACAAGAAGCTTCTGGCTGATATTCATGATTATCTGGATATTCTGACCAACCCTGAGCGTCTGAAGAAGGAAATCCGTGAAGAGCTGATCAAGGTTCGTGAAACCTTCGGCAATGCCCGTAAGACTGATTTTACCTATGATATGAGCAAGTTCAACAAGGCTGATCTGATTCAGCGCCGTGACGTGATTGTTACACTGTCAGCTCAGGGCTTTATCAAGTATCAGGAAGTTGCCACCTATGAGAGTCAGTCAAGAGGCGGCAAGGGTAAGCTTGCAACCAAGGTCAAGGGCGAGGATTATGTAACCAAGGTAATCGTGGCCTCAACCCATGACAAGCTGATGTGCTTTACCAACAAGGGCAGAGTATTTGTCCGCGTGGTATACGATCTGCCTACCTATTCCCATGAGAACAGAACCTCTCAGGGCTCACTGGTTCAGAACATCTTCAATAATCTGGATGCTGCAAACGGTGAGTGTATCACTGCAATGGTTCCTATCTCAGAGTTCAATGATGATGACTACTTCTTTATGGCAACCAAGAAGGGCTTAATCAAGAAGACCTCTCTAAGTGCCTACAAGAGCTTCGTAAGCCGCTTAAGTCTGAATGGTATGAAGGCTGTAAACCTCAACGACGATGATGAACTTATCGGAGTTGAAGTGTCCTCTGGTGATGATGATATCTTCCTGTTCACCTCAAACGGTTACTGTCAGCATTTCTGCGAGTTCTACAAGAAGAAGACAGATGCTGCCGAGGATGAGATCGCAGAGGATAATGACGAAACTGACAGCTCTCAGAGTGATGATTCTGATGATGATTCCTCAATTGATAGACATTCTGGAAGAGGTGTCCGTCCTTCTAGTCGTGTTTCAGGCTGTATTCGCGGTATCAAGCTGCGTGATGACGGTGAGGTGGTATCTCTGATGGTTGTTCCTCCTAAACGAGTAGCATCACAGCAGTGTCTGATTGCCTCCTCAAACGGCTTTGGCAAGAGAATGGAGCTTTCCTCTCTGTCACTGCGCAACCGTGGCGGCATGGGTATCGTGATTATGAAGAACCTTGAGCGTAACGGTCAGGTAATCGGTGCAGTAACTGCCGATGAGAAGTCTGATTTCATGCTGATCACTAATCAGGGCCAGTTAATCAGATCTCCTATGGCCGACATTTCTGTAAGCGGTCGTTATGCTGCAGGTAATATTCTGATGCGCATGTATCAGGGGGATTCTGTGGTTGCAATGCAGGCTATCCCTGAGGATGTTGTCGAGAATGCAAAACAGATTGCTGAGGCCCGTGCCCGTGAAAAGGAAGAGCTGAAGCGTGAAGAGGAAATCTTCAATGCCGGTGCTGCAGAAGCCGCTGATTCAGCAGTCAATAATGATGCAAATCCAGGCAATTCTCAAGAATAGTTGACAGCCTCTCTGTCAGACTAGATAATCTCTTATATGAGCATGGAATTTTTACTGTTCCATGCTCTGTCTTTACTTAAAGCATATCTTTTATTACCGCATTCATAAACAAGAAAATATGGAGTGTAAAATGAGCAAGGTTTGGAATTTTTATGCAGGTCCATGCATGCTTCCTGATGAAGTTATGGAGGA
>AUXO014001828.1_pt1 | contig 15669 bp, 14 predicted proteins | sample 768731 | NCBI WGS metagenome assembly AUXO01 (sample SAMN02715735, study PRJNA202380) | gut metagenome | biome: sheep rumen | host: Ovis aries | place: New Zealand: Palmerston North
CTCTTTTTCACGCACAGGGTGATTTTCAAAACTGTAAGGGGGTGAGAGGCCGTTTTGGGTGCTCTGGATGGTGGATGACTTAGTGGATGACTTACTGCATTATTTATGACAAAAAGGATTATCAAACTACCAATTGCCACTGTTGAGGCAGTGACTGAACATCAAGAGGAGGGTGCAGCTCCGGAGGTGCAACCGTCTCATGATGTGGTTGCTGATGTCGGTGGTCATGGAGAGGCGGTGGCCGGCACCGAAACTGAGGGCCAAATGAAAAGCCGTGCAAACCTGAAAAAGAAAGGCACAAAGCCTTATCCAACCATTGATGAGGTTGTCATGCAGATTAAAACTCTGTTGCAGTCAAAAAAGACTTATAGCACAAGCCTTGACCATGCAATCTATGTGGCAGCAGTCAACTATCTTGCCATGATGCATGTGCAGAGGGATATTGCAAGAGCATCAAAGACTTACTATCAGTATATTGACAAGATGGGCAACACCCAATATAAGATAAAACCGGAATATGCTAAACTGCCAGACCTCACAACCTCTGCTGTCAAGTCCCTCAAGGCCCTTGGTTTGACCCTTGAGACAATGGAGGCATCTGATGATGACCCTTTGGAGGCCCTGACAAACCAGGTTAATGACATGCTAAATGGATGATTTGACCAAACAACAGAGGAGGCAAGCCAAAATTGACATTGTCAACCTGCTCAGGCAGAGTGGGCGGTCAATGATTGAGGCACTTGACCTTGAGCAGACAGATGACCGTCTCCCTGAGTATCTGAGAAAGGTGGTTGAGTCTCCGGAGAGGCACAACCTCTTTGAGTTATTGGCTGTAAGGAGGTTTATTTCATTCATGCAGACCTTTACCTTTGTGCCAGAGAGGGTGAAAGTGGTCATTTTGGTGATTGAGGCACTCAAATTCCCTCAGTCAGATGGCATGAAAAGTGTCCGTCTGTCTCCGGTGCAGGTGTTTATCCTGGCCAATATCTATGGATTTTATGATGACAGTGGTCACAGGCTCATCAGAAATGCCATGCTATTTGTGCCCAGAAAGTTTGGCAAGACAACATTGGTGGCCGGCATTGCCATTTATGAGTTTCTTTTTGGGGATGCAGATGGCCAGGTCTATGTGTGTGCCAACTCATACAACCAGGCAAAAATCTGTTTTGATGTCATGAGGCGGTCTCTCCGGAGTCTGGACAAATTCAACCGTTTCCGTATCAATAGAGAAATTGTCTATAACAACCAGAGGGGGCGGACTGCCTTTGCTCAGTGCCTTGCATCTGATGCATCCACCTTGGATGGCCTCAATGCATCATGCTACATCCTTGATGAGTTTGCACAGGCCAAGAGTGCAGCTCTGAGAAATGTTATGGCCACATCCACCGGCACCAGGGAAAACCCTCTTGAGCTGATTATCACCACAGCATCAGAGTTGCAGGACTCTCCATGTGTGGACACCCTCACTGCCTATCAGAAAATTTTGCTTGGAGACAGGACTGACAACTCTGTCTTTGCCCTCATTTTCATGCCAGATGTGGATGACCAGGATGATGACCCTCTGACATGGGAAAAGGTGCAGCCTCATTTGGGATATACCGTCAAATCTGACTACTATCAGAGGAAATGGGTGAAAGCCCAGGAGACAGCAGAGGACATGGTGGCATTTAGGACAAAGTTGCTCAACATCTTTGCAACCAACACAATGAAAACATGGCTCTCCGGTGATGAGATAAGGGGACTCTATAAGCCTTTTGAGTGGTCACAACTTGACCCAGAAAGCCCTCCCATGTGCATGGTGTCCTTTGACCTCTCTGTCTGGGATGACTTTTCTGCTGTTTGTTATGAAATCTATCTTGAGCAGACTCAGTCTTTTCACTATCATATAGAGTATTATTTGCCAGAGGAGTCTCTTGCCAAGCATGCCAGGAGAGAGTTGTATCAGTCATGGGTGGATAAGGGCTTTCTCAGGTTGTTGCCAGGGTCAGTCATAGACTATGAGATGATTGTCAATGACATTATTTCCCACAATGGCCAAGTGATTATTGCCGGCATAGGTTATGACCCATATAAGGCCAAAACTGCCGTGAACATGCTCAAATCCGTTGGTGCAACTCCGGTGCTCAAGCCCATCAAACAGACTTATGGTGAGTTTACCGGCTCAGTTGAGTCTCTTGAGATGATGGTCAAGGTGCATGCATGCTCTTTCAGTCCAAATGAAATCACAGCATGGTGCTTTGGCAACTGCCTGATGGATGAGGACAGGCTTGGAAACCGGAAACCCATCAAGCAGGCGTTGGCTCTCAAGATTGATGGGGCAATTTGTTGCCTCATGTCCCAAAATCTTTTCATGAATTTCAAGAGATAAAGCCAAAAGTGCAGGATGCACTCATGTCTCAATGTTTTTACCCACAAAAAAACCCTTTTTGTGGGTTAAGTAGAAACATGTTTTGTTATGTATTTAGAGATTTCAGACCTCAAAAAGCACCTCAACATTGACCATGATGAGGATGATGCCTATATCAAGGAGTTGATTGAGGTGGCAGAGGACTCAATTGCCACATATCTCAACCGGCCTTTGTCGGATTTTGTTGAAAAGCATGAGGATGGCAGGTGCAACCATGACACTCTCAAGCCGGCCATCAGGCATGCGGTCCGTCTTGCCGTTGGTGCATGGTATGCCAATAGGGAGTCTGTCACCTATGGCTCTGCCTCAGAGCTGCCAAATGGTATTGCTTACCTGCTTTTGCCACTCAAAAAGTTCTAATATATGCAGGCCGGATTGCTCAGAGACATAATTGTCATTGAAAAGACCTCTGTCAACAGGAACTCAGATGGGTCTGAGGTCTTGAAATGGACACAGAGGTGGAGAGGCCGTGCCAGGGTGGAGCAGAGTGCAGGCAGCCTGGTCATCAATAATGGTGAAACATTCAACACAATCACCAAGAAAATCACCATCCGGACAAAGCCGGTGTTTGATGATGTCCCATCAACCCTCCGTGTGGTCTATAAGGGGCAAAAATATAGGGTTTTGAGCATTGACCCAAGGATAACAGACATGGCCACAATCATGATTGTGGAGTTGATAAATCAGTAAATTATGGCACTTTTCAATTTCAAAAATAGACAGAAACGGTCAGCAGAGCAGTCTGAGGCTGCATCAGAGCAGTCCCAATCTGTTTTCAAGATGGCAAGGGGCACAGATGAGGTCACTCAGAAAGAGTTGGCCCTGAGAATTGCCACTGTTTACCGTTGTGTTGACATCTTGAGCAAGGGTGTTGCCCAATTGCCTCTTGAGATAAAGCGCAACATGGGCGGTTATTTCCAGACAGAGATTGATGACCTCTTTGGCCTCAATTATCTGTTGAATGTCAGGCCCAATGAAAGGATGTCTGCCTTTGAGCTGAAAAGGTCAATGATGGTGATGACTCTCATCCAGGGCAATGCCTATCTCTTGCCGGTGCTTGGCTCAGAGTCTTATGATAAACTCATCCTCCTTGGGCCAAATACGGTCTATTATGACCCTTTCACCAACACCTATTCCATATCTGATGCCATCAACCGTGTCTTTGGCATTTATCCAGCAGACCAAATCATCCACATCAAAAACATGGGCATTGATGGTGGCTATAACGGTCTGAGCACACTGTCCTTTGCAGGCCGTGTCCTGGCCATTTCAGACAATGCGGACAGTGCAAATGTGGAGACATTCAAGAGTGGTGGCATCCTCTCCGGCTTTGTCAGTGGCAAGGGTGAGACCGTTGGCTTTGGCTCTGTCCAAAATAAGCAGTTGGAGAGTGTGGCAGACAACATTGAAAAGCAACTGTCATCTGGCAAAAAGATTTTCAACCTCCCTGGAGAGATGTCTTTCAACCAGATTTCACTCTCTCCCAAGGACATTGAGCTGTTGGCATCAAAGCAGTTCAATGTGTTTGAGATTTGCCGTTTTTTTGGTGTCCATCCTGATAAGGTCTTTGCTCAACAAACAACCAACTACAAAGCATCTGAAATGTCTCAGGTGTCTTTCCTTACAGACACACTGCAACCTCTCTTGACTCAGATTGAGTTGGAGTTTGAGACAAAAATCATCCCCAGAGAGATGTTTGGGGCATACAAGATTGATTTCAACATTGAGCCTTTGATGCAGACAGACCTGTCAACACAAGCCGAATATATGACAAAGACCATTGCTGCCGGTGCAAGGACAGTCAATGATTGGAGAAAGGCCGTTGGCAATCCTCCGGTCAAGGGTGGTGATGAGGTGCTTGTGTCTGCCAATCTCGTTGTGTTGGACAGTCCAAAGATGACAGGTGCAAGCGGTGAGTGATACCCACAAAAACAGACCTTTTTCACAGAATTATAGAAAACATTTTTTGCTATGCCTGATTTTGAGAGGAGAGTCTTTGACTTTCGTGAACACAGAGAATATGCCCCACACCTTGTCTCCGAGGAGAGCAGGGTTGTTGAGGGTTATGCCATAGTTTTTAACCAGGAGAGCCGTGTGCAGTATGACAAGGCATCCAGAAAGACATTTATTGAGGTCATTGAGCCAAGGGCTGTCACCATTGATTTCCTGAATGCTCAGGACATCAAACTCAATTTCAATCATAACAATGATTATATCCTTGGGCGGTCTTGTTTTGGCGGTGGCACTCTAACCTTTGAAATTGATGAGTATGGTGTGAAATTCCGTTGTGAACTGCCCAACACCACCACAGGCAATGATGTCCTTGAACTCATCAAGAGGGGGGATGTCTGGGGGTGCTCTTTTGCATTCACCTATGACAAGGACGGTGTTGTTGATGAAAAGAGGGGCGGAAAGAATTACCGGACAATTGTCAAGTTTGGAGGCATCTATGACTTTGCAATTGTGGTTGACCCTGCCTATTGGGGAACATTTGCAGGCGTTGTCGCAACAAGAGCCTACTCTGAGCCTCCGGCACCTGAGGCCGGCATCCCTGCCACTCAGGAGATGGAACTGCTCAAATTGAGAGGATTACTATAACAAACCATTTTAACATTTACTATTATGCCCAAAAAAGATGCAAGGTCTCGTTTCTTTGAGGCCAAACAGTCCTTGACTGCGCTCTATGAGAATGCAGGCAAGGAAAACCGTGCTCTGACTCCAGAGGAGTCGGAGAGGGTTAAGCAGTACCGTGCCGACATGGAGCAGGCTCAGATTGAGATGCAGATTGAGGCCGGTGAAAGACTTTCTGCAAGCCTGGCTATCAACAGCGAGGCTCAGAAAAGAGAACTCCGTCTGGCCTTTGCCAAGCAGGCCGTGGAGGCAGGTCGTTCCGGTGAGCCTATCCAGGTACGCGCTGCAAGTCTGATTGACAAGGCGGATGCACAGCCTCTGGTTGCCCTCCAGATTGGAGACATCATTGGCCCTCTTGAAAAGGGTCTCATCCTGGACAAAGTGGGTTGCCACATCCAGACCGGCCTCTCTGATGATTGGCTCTATCCTGTTGTTGAGGCTGTTGAGGCCACTGTTGCCGGTGAGAGTGCTACCATTGCAGACTCTGACTTTGACATCAACTCTGTCAAGCCTACTCCCCGGAGGGTTGCCATCTCCATCCCTGTCACCAAGACGGCCCTTGTCATGACCAATGAAAAACTCTTTGATGTTGTGGTCAACAACCTCCGGATGGCCATCACCAGAGTGCTCAACAAGTGGATGTTTCAGGGCACTGCTATTGCCCAGGATGTCAATGGCCTGTTTGTAGCACCCACCACCATCATGGAGTCTGCTGCCTCTGGCGTTATCTCCTACAAGGACATTTGTGCCCTTGTGGGGGCGGTTGATGCCACCGGCATTGAGCCCTCCATGACTGCCGGCTTTGTCATGACCAATGCCATGAAAGCTGAACTCAAGGCCACTCTCCGTGGCAATGGAGACCGTTTCATAATTGAGGATGACAAGATTGACGGTGTCCCTGTGTTTGTCACTGAGTATGCACCTGCCGACACTGTTGAATTTGGCTATTTCAACTATGCCCTGGTTGGTCAGTTCGGTGACATGGACTTGACCGTTGACCCTTTCACCCTGGCCAAGAAAAACCAGGTGCAGTTCACCCTCAACTCTTTCTGGGACATCAAGCAGGCCCGTGCTCAGGCATTTGGCAAGCTGACCAAGAAAGCCTAAATCAACTCTCTGACGGCTTTTGCCTCACATCCTCAAGGGGAGTGAGGCAAAGCCTTTCAAATGACCGTATATGGCAAAGGGACGGATGACATCTGATGAGTTGGCGGTGGTTGACACCTCCCAAATCCAGGAGAAATTCAAGGATTTGGACATGAAACAACCGGAAATCAGGAAAGCACTGAAATCCGGCATCAGAACAGCTCTTGGAATAGTCCGGAAATCTGTGAGGAGTGGGGCTGCATCAGTCACCTCCAACAGAGAGAAAAGGACAAAGGGTGTCAGTCTTGTTGTCTATCGTAACGGCTCCGGAGGTCAGGTGAACATTTATAAACCTTTCTACTTGTCAGATGGCAGTGTTTTCAAACTGCAATGGCTTGAGGAGGGCACAAAAGAGGGCACAGGGCGCAATGGCCGGAGACATGGAGCGACACCTGCCAAGCCTTTTTTCAAGAGTGCTGTGGCAAGTTCAGTGGGCCAGGCGGAGGCAAAGCTGTCAGATATGATTTTGGGCGCAATTGACAAGATTGCATCAAGACGGAAATGAGACTCAAGATAGCAAATCACCTTTACTCAGTTTTGAGCCAGGATGAGAGAGTTGTTGCCATGGTTGGTGACAACATCTATCCTGTGGCAACCAAGGTGGAGAAAGCCTTTCCACTCATCCTCTATGAGAGGGACACTGTTACATCTCGCTATGACAAGGGTGGGTGTGCCTATGTGGAGTCTGATGCCACCGTTTTAATCATCACTGCGGATTATACAGAGGGCGTGGAGATTTCAGAGGCAGTCATTGATGCTCTTGACCGGAAAGAGGCAACCTATGATGATTTTGATGTCCTTGACTGTGTCCAGACAGGGGCCGTTGAGGGTTATCAAGACAGGTCATTTGTGCAACAAGTTCAATTTCATTTTATAACATCAATCAAATAACTATGCCAACAGTTGGAAACAAGCGGAGAGTCTATATCACTAACAGTGCAGGCTCTCAGCATACAGTCCTGAAAGGAGAGCAGACCAACTCCTATTCTCGCTCTATGTCTCCCATTGAGGTGACGGACAAGGATGTTGAGTGGGCAAATTTCCTTGCAGGCAAGAAATCTGCCACTGCGGATGTCACCGTCAACCTTGACAACAAAGCCACCGAGGCTCAGCACACACTGCTCACCTCCTTTGCAGCAGGAGACACTGTCTTTGTGTTTATCGGTCAACTTAGTGGAGAGGGCAATGCCACGAGAACAGAGGGAGATGCCTTTGAGGCTCTCATCACTGCGGTCAATGACACCTCTGACCAGGAGTCGGTTTGCTCCAGGCAGATTTCTCTCCAGGTAACAGGTGCGCCCACTCACTATCCTCAGGCAAATGAATAGCAGATAAATCAGAGATATGGTTTCTGCTATTCAGAAAATCACAATCAAGGACGGAGTGTCTGTGAGATTGCTCATCACTCCGTCTTTGTTTTCCGTTGCCAAGCGGAAAGGCATCACATTGGAGGTTGAGGACTCAAATGATGTGCATGCCACTCTTGATTTGTATGTGAAAATTATTTGGCTCTCTGCCATCAATTATGTGGAGGCGGAGAAAATGGATAATCCGGATGTTGAGGATTTCAAGTTGAAATATCTTGACTTTGCTCAGTGGGCCGGAGAGAACAAAAAAGAGTTTTACAAGATGGTGTCAGTGGCCGTTGAGTGTCTCTCTGGAAAGACTGCCAAGGAACTTGCAGAGGAGCATGATGCAGAGCCTAAAGGCGAAAAAAAAAACTGACACTTGCCTTTGATTGGGATGAGATAGCCTCATTTCTGATTGGGCATTGTGGAAAGACTTACAAGGAGGCCATGTTTACAACCTATTATGAGGTTTTGGCTCTCCAGAAAGCAAAAGAACAGGAAAGGCATGGGCAATGGAACAGACTGAGGTGGGCGGTTTTTCAGATTGTTTGGAAAATCCCTGGCAAGAAACCCAATTGGCCAAGGGCTGTTGAGAGGATGTTTCCATTTCCATGGGACTTTAAGGCAATAAAAGAGCCGGTTGATTGTGTTGTGACGGAGGATGAGGAGGCCGCTTTTTTGGCCATTTTTAAGGACTTTCAAGCAAAGAAAGGCAATGAGTAAGATTGGAGATTTGATTGTCAGGCTTAGGCTCAGACATGATGACTATGAGAAAGGTCTGAAAGACTCTGAGAGGCGGACAGACTCTTTTGCCAAGACCATCAAACAGTCTTGGACAATGGCCGTTGGCAAAGTGGCAGCGGTCACTGCTGCAATTGTCGGTGTTGTCAAAGCCACTGACAAGGTTGTCCATCATAGCCAAGCCATGGGTGATGCTTGGGACAAGACAATGTCTGGCATGAAATCCTCATGGGACACTTTCCTCAATGGCGTTGCCACCGGAGACCTCTCCGGCATATTCTCAAGGATGGTTGAAAATGCCAAGGCTGCTCAAGATTTTGCCATGGCCGTTGATGCCATTGGTGAGGCTCAGACTGCCTCTGCGTTGGTTGAGGCACAAAACCTTTCCAGGTATCAACAATTGATGGAAAAGGCCAGGGATGTCAACCAATCCACCAAGGAGAGGATTGCTGCGGTCACAGAGATGAAAAACATCTTGACACAGCAAAACTCCGGTCTTATCCTTGCCATGGATGCTGCTGCGGAGAAAGCCATTGATGTCTTTATCCTCAAATGCAACACCAAACTCAAACAGTCTGACATCACCTCTGAGATGAGAGAGCAGGTCAAGGGCTTTCTCATTTGGATGGGCAACCAAGGTGATGGATATGAGGAGGCGGTCAAGACCATGACCCAGATAGAGTCTCTCAATAAGCAGATGAGAGAACTTTCAACCAATGCTCTTTCAATGGAGTCTCATGGCGTAAATGCAAAGCCCATGAGAGATGAAATCCGGAGGCTTGAGACAGAGGTTGAGAAACTCACACAGGACTATGTTTCCAATGGTGGCAGTCTGGAGCGGCTCAACTTACTCATGGGCTACAACAGTGGTGACACTGAGGAGGCAAGGAAACAACTTGAGCAATATGTGTCTGCTGCTGCACAACAGAGCAATGCCGTTGAGGCCCAGACTGCCAGATTTACAACATTGCAAAACTCCCTATTGTCCACCGTTAAATCCACCAAAGACCTCATTGACATTCTCCCTGCCTTGGGTGATGGATTTGCAGAGGCATTTGCCAGAGAGACATCACCTGACTTTGTCGGCCCGATGTCTCCGGATGTCAAAAAGGTGGTGGACATCATGAATAACCTTGGCAAAGGCGGTGGTGGCAATAAAGGCGGTAAGACCCAGGCAGAACTCTATGCAGACAACCTAAGCAAGATGCGTGGGCTTTATGAGCAGCATGACCGTTGGAAGAACTCTTTTGACCTCAATGTCATCAAGGAGGATAAAGCCCTCTATGCAGACTTGTCTCAAAATGGGGCAACTTACCTTGAATTTCTCCAGAAAGAGAGGGAAAAATATCTCAACAAGACCTCTGCTCTGACCGGCCAGGAGAAACAGATTTTGACACAGCTCAATGATGAGATTTCAAAACTCACTCAATGGCCAGAGGTCAAGATTGATGACACTCCACTCAAGGAGTTTGATGACACCGTTGATGACCTCATTGATGACCTCAATGAGTTTCTTGAGATAGATTTTGACCTCCCATCTCCTGACCCAAACTTTGAGACATTTGAGGAGTATGAGGCTTGGCTAAATAGGATGAAAGAGGCATCAGAGAGATGCTCTGAAATACTTAGACAAGCAATTGTTGATGGCATATCTGGCAGCATCCAATATCTTGCAGACTCTCTCATGGGGTTGGAGGATTTCTCTGCCGAGGGCCTCATGAATGCCTTGCTACAACCATTGGCTGAGGCAGCAATCACCATGGGTGAGCTGATTATGATGGAGGGTCTTGCTGCACTTGCTTTCCAACAGTCTCTTGGCAACCCTTATGCTGCCATTGCTGCCGGTGCTGCCTTGGTTGCAGTTGGGGCAATTGCCTCTGCCGGCCTGAAAGCAGCCGTCAATAAAGCCACCGGCACCAATGCCGGTGGTGGAGATGGTTATGTGGGTGGGACATCTGGGGGAACAAGCACAGTTGCCTCAGAGCTGACCATCTATGTCAAGGGCCGTTTGAGTGGCTCTGATATTGTGCTTTCTGGACAAAAGACACTTAATGAGTGGAGCAAGTGAGTTATGATTGATTTGAATAGTTATGGTCTCAAGTATGTTTGGGGTGGCAAGGATGTCCATGGCTTGGGTGTCCAATTACACATTTTGCAAAGGGATTTGCCTGAGAGTGTCAGGGTCAAGTCAATTGGCTCATTGACATTTATCAACCTTGACATCCAAGGCAGTCAGAGTGATGTGTCTGCTCCGTTTGTCAAGACATCCCTCTCCTTTGGTCTTATTGATGCACCTGACAAGAGCACATCCATTGTGAAATGCGGAGGTTGGGAGGAGTTTTTTACTCCCGATGCCACTAAATATCTTGTTGTCCTGCGGAGAGAAAATCCTGGAGGATGGTTTGATGATTGGCGTGGCTACATCACACCGGACTCATGGAAAGAGTCTCTTGACTATCATGGTGGGATAACCGTTGTGGCAAGGGATGGCCTTGGCTTTCTCCAAAATATGGATTTTCAATATCCCTCTGAGAATATCTATGGAGTCAAGGGGATATCCACAATCTTAGATGAGTCTCTGTCGGCAATCAATTTCCCCATGGAGCACATTTATCCATGGGACTCAACAGGGCAAAAAGATGCATCACACCTGGTGTCTCCATCTGGGACTTACCTGATAGATGCCGGTGTTTTTCTTGAGCATTTCTCCGGAGAAAAGGTGCTTGATGTCCTTGAAAAACTCCTTGAGGCTGTAGGATATTGTTTCAGGTTTATTGGTTTTTGCAAGTGGGTTGTTGTCCCTATCAAAAATTTGCCTCTTTTCCAACAGATGCAGATTGTGAGTGTCCCTAAAAGGGAAATTGAGTTTTATGGAGGGGAGAGGACTCTTGACCCGGCTTTTAAGGAAATCATTGACAAAGTGTCCTATGAGCATGAGGATGAGTTTGATATCCCTCTGGACATTGCCTTTAATGGCTCTATTGTCAATTATAATGGGACATATTATGACACTGTGGGGCAACATGGTTGGAGAATTTTTGTGGGAAAAGAAAGACATGGATTGACAGAAAAAGCATGGAAAAAGATTGCCATGTGGACTGGCCAAGGATTTTTCAATGGCAATCAGGGGGTGCAAAGAGAAACTCTGACCAACCAGGAGGGGGAGGACTATCTGAAAACATCCCTCTTGATGAGTGCTGACCGTGTTGATAATGATACAACCAGATATTGTGAATTTTGGACAAATATAACAGAGGGGGAGCTGCATATTGAACTTGGCCGGCCTGTTGAACTCAAGACGGCATCCTCTCCCTGGGAATTTGCGAGGCTCAAAAATTACATTTATACTCTTGAGTATCAAATCCAATATACAGATACCAAAACAGGCACTGTCTATTATTGGAATGCAATCACCGGATGGCTGACATCTGGGCCACAGCCACAAACCTATGCAGTTGCCACTGCGATGGCAACAGAATATGAGGTGAAATTTAACCTGCCAGACATATCTGATGCCGGTGGAAATCCAGGGGGCATCCTGAGAGTTTATTTTCTTAATTGGCACACAAGGGGTGATGATACACCTGATAATGGCTCTTATGTGCCAATCAGAAAAATGACATTTTCCGTCAAAGTGCCGGTGTTGAAATCAGACACCGTGCGGACTGTCAACAATTCCAATTATAATGTTGTAAAAGAAAGGACATTGGAGGTTGCTCCTATGTCTATTTTGAAACCTTATATCAATGGGACATCCTATGAAAATGCATTGTGGGACAAGGACTCTTATAGCAGGCTCATCCCTTTCAGTTACAATGTATTTTGGAGCAATGAGGACTCATCCAAGGCAATACCAATGGCCGGCCAGATACACAAACAGTTGCTCTGTTTTAACGCAGACCCTCTTTCTATTCTTGAGGGAGATTGTTTCCCTGTGGACAAGTCTTATCCCTATGCATTTGAGAGCATTTTGACTTATAAGGGCAAGAAATATATTTTGCAGGCCGGCACTTATGATGTCTTGGAGGGGCGGTTGACCGGGGTCATACTCCATGAGTTTATTTGGTATGATGATTTGTGGGAGGAGACACAGTCAGTCAATCTTGGTACATTAACAGAGGCCCAGACCAATGCTATTGGATTGGCTTTGAGGGGCACCCTTGACATCACAGAGGCGGAGGCAGATAGCCTCTTGGCATCAGGGGAGGATATAACTCTGACAAAGGCTCAGTTGGCCAAAATTTCAAAAGCAGCAGAGGAGGCATCTGTTGAGGTTGAGGCCACCACCATAGACAAGGCCACAGTTGCACCGTCTCACAGTCTATTGGAGACATCAAAATGGGCGGATGCGGATGAGGCTATAAATGAAAACAATTAACAACTATAACAATGGCAAATCTATCCAAATACCGTCTTGGCACAACAGTGCCCATGGCCGTGTCCTTGATTGACAGTGGAGTCAGTCTCTCATGGCCAGATGTGGAAATTTTGCAGTTGTGTGTGTACTCTGAGGCACAGAAAGCCTTTGCAGGCTATTGCCCTTTTGAGGTCTCCGGAGAGGATGCCACCAAACTGCTCTGCTCTTTCCCTGCAAAACAACAGGCTTTTGTGGGAGATTACCGTCTTGTTGCCCAATTGAAATACAATGACAATGAGGCCACTTATGATGCCCTTGCTTTCACTCTCGTTGGCAAGACTGAGGATGTTGAGGATGTCTCCACTAATCCGGAGACGGTTGAGGTTGGCATCACCATCTCCACTTTGCCCTCATCCACCATCACTGAAATCCTCAATGCCTGCATCAAGGCCACTGCTGATGCTAAGGCCCAGACAGAGGCTGCATCAGAGGCGGAGGCCCTCAGGGTGCAGGCAGAACAGGCAAGGGTCACTGCTGAAAATGCCAGGGTGGAGGCAGAGAGACTCCGTGCCCAGGCGGAGGATGCCAGGGTGAGAGCTGAGACTGCCAGGGTCAATGCAGAGAGTGCCAGGGCGGAGGCAGAGAGACTCCGTGCTCAGGCAGAAACTGCCAGGGCCAATGCAGAGACCTCAAGAACAGAGGCGGAGGCCCTCAGGGTGCAGGCGGAACAGGCAAGGGTCACTGCTGAAAATGCCAGGGTGACTGCCGAGACTGCCAGGGCGGAGGCAGAGAGACTCCGTGCTCAGGCAGAAACCCAGAGAGAGTCAGACTGCCAGACTGCCATCAATGAGATGAAAGAAACTATCAATGCCATGTCCCTGGGGCTCTTTACAGTCACATGTGAGGATGGTGACCTTTATCTCATCACCAATGGAGCCGGCTCTGCCATCAAAGGGGCAGACATCACTGATGACAATGTCCTTGAGATTACAATTGATGCATAATCTTTAACAGTCAAAAATATGGAGAAAGTTCAATTTGGCACTGTACCACAGTACAAACAGAAATGGGTTGCCGGAATGGCCTGCAAAAAGCAGGGTTTCTATTACCACAATGGCAGCACCTTTGTTGCTTTGGTTGCAGGCGTGTTGGCAGAGCCGGTGGCCACCTACAATGAAACAACCGGAGACTTTGATGTGACTGCCAATTGGGGCTTGGTAGCCTATGGCAGTGAGTTGACCGGCATCAAGGCGGACATTGCTCAACTCAAGTTGGATGTTGAGTCAATGATTTTGACCGGCAATGACTACATGGCAGCAGGTTTCAACCCTGCCAATCTCGCTGCTGCTGCATCCAAGAAACTTGGTGACAACAGTCTCATCAAGTATGGGTTTTATTTGATTGACACCACCGACAACTCCGGAGAGGTGTGCAAGCATCCCATGCTGCTCAAGAGAAACAACCTGCTCCGGTTTGACAATGGCAACTTTGCTCCGGTGGTGGGCATCACTGCTGCCATGAGAGCAGAGTGCATGGAGCATGCCCTTTATGATGCCGGTGGCAATCTGGTCTATGCAGCAGGGGCCTATGACCCTGAGGATTTCTATGCCAACCATGTGACCATTGGCATCATTGACGGTGTCAAGAAATTTGTCTTTGACAAACTGACCAAGGATGACACCGGAGTGGAGGTCTCTCACTATCTGATGCCCTGGGAGACAACTGAAACCAAATACACCATTGGCTTTGGCTGTGGAAATACCCTGTATTTCTTGCAGAATGCCCATGGTGCATCTGGCCTCCGTTGGAACATCATGAGCCCTATTGCAAAGGTCTTTGACGGTTGCACACCTCAGGTGCTCAAACCAACCCTTTTCTCTCCTTGTCCCACCGGCCTCATCTCTGAGGATGGTGTCATCAAGACAAGGACATTTTTCACCCTCTATGGTGGCATGAGCAGTGGCAGTGCTCACTGTGAGGGAACTGCTGCCAATGGATGCACCCTCTTTGCCAGAGCTGACAGGACATATCCTGCACACCGTGGCATCCAACAGCCTCTCAATATGCAGTGGGCAAGAAACAACAACTCTGACCATTCCAAGAGCCTGCCTTTTGCAGAGGGCGGTTGGAACACCCTCAATGCATTCTTGACTTACCTTGAAATCAAGTATGGCACAAGGGACATCCATGGAGCCGGCCTCTTTGGCTCAGGCATCAGCTCTGATGAGTCTGACAATAATGAGGCCACTTTCCACTCCCATGGCGGATGCCGTATCAGAAAGCAAGGCTCTGATGTCTGGACTTATGCCAATTGGAGTGTCACACCTGCCGGAGTTTACACAAGTGCTGAAAAGGCATCCACCAACATGTCCAACCTGCTCAATGCTTATGCACCCAAAGAGACGGTGCTTGAGTCTCAGATGGCTTTCTCCTTTGCAATGGAGATGGGCGTTGAGGCAGATGAGCAGTTTGAGATGTATGGCCTTTCATATTGGTATGAGGCCGTGCCTGGAGCTGACCTTGCAGACATGTCTGCCAAGGTTTGGAGTCAGAGGACCGGCACCGTCAATGGCTATGATGCAGATGGCAATGCCACCGTCTTTGAGGTTGAGGCCAATCTGAGGATGTCTCTCTTTGAGGGAGTAAACCTCTCCGGAGATATTTATTGGTATTTCGGTGGCGGTGTTGAGGTGGTTGGCACAAACCTCACTGCCGGCTCCGGTGGCAAGTCCGGAGACCTCTTGGATGTCTATGTGGAACCTGACCAGGAAAATTGGCACTCTGAGACAACTGTGAGCCTCAGTCCTGGCAAACGGTTTGCCTTTGAGGACACAATGAGGCATGTGGCACAATTCAACTCTCTGGGCAATTTCTACTCCAAAGATGATGTGCCTGGCCTGCCTTGTGGCATTGTCTCCGGTGGTGGCCTTGACAGTGGCATGTGCCACTATAATTATGTTGGCAACTATTGGGGATATTCCACCGTTGGTCAGAGAGCCCGTCTTGGCCTCCGTTTTCGTGGCAATGCTAACCACACT
>AUXO017457944.1_pt1 | contig 15669 bp, 13 predicted proteins | sample 768731 | NCBI WGS metagenome assembly AUXO01 (sample SAMN02715735, study PRJNA202380) | gut metagenome | biome: sheep rumen | host: Ovis aries | place: New Zealand: Palmerston North
AAGTCTGTGTCAATGATTATGGATGATAAAAAGAGAAGATTATTTAATGAGATTATTTATTATTATCATAAATATGGGGAATTAGTTATAGCAGACTTTATTACTTATTTGGAAACTAAAACTGATGTTTCTGATACATTTAAAGAAATCATTGCTCTCAATTTAAAAAGTGAGTATACAAGTGAAGAAATTGATGATTATATTAAATGTGTGAACGATTTTTATAAAAATAATACAATAGATCAATTGAAATACGATATGTTCAATAAAGAAACTGATCCGATGATGCAAGCTAAACGATTAAAAGAAATTATGAAAAAAAGAGGAGTGAGGACTAGTGATTGAGGAAATAAAGACCTTTGAAGAAAGAAAAGAAGAGTTAATTAAAAAGGGAAAAGGGAAAGGGTTTATCACTTATGAAGAATTAGCAAATGGATTAAAAGGATTAGATGTAGATAGTGATTCATTAGATGAGTTATACAATTCTTTGATTGAAAATAATATTGAAATTGTTAATGATGAATCTGAAGTAGGGTCAGAGAAAGAAGAAGATTTTGGAGGCGATATTGAAGATATTTTAAAAGATAATAGTATTGCTAAAGAATTATCTATTAATGATCCTGTTCGTATGTATTTAAAAGAGATTGGACGAATTAGTTTATTATCATTAGAAGAAGAAACTGAACTATCAGAGCGTATTGCTTCTGGAGATGAAGAGGCAAAAAATATTTTGGCAGAGTCTAACTTGCGTTTAGTAGTAAGTATTGCAAAAAGATATGTAGGACGTGGTATGTTGTTTCTTGATTTAATTCAAGAAGGAAATATTGGTTTGATGAAGGCTGTGGAGAAATTTGATGCTAATAAGGGATATAAGTTTTCTACGTATGCAACATGGTGGATTCGTCAAGCAATTACAAGAGCAATTGCTGATCAGGCTAGAACTATTAGGGTACCTGTTCATATGGTGGAAACGATTAATAAGTTATCTAGGTTTCAAAGACAATTAACGCTTGAATTAAATCGTGAACCAACTGATGAAGAATTAGCTAAAAAGATGGGAATGACTGTAGATAGAGTAAGAGAAGTTATTAAAATAGCGCAAGATCCTGTTTCGTTAGAAACACCGATTGGAGAAGAAGATGATTCTCATTTAGGAGATTTTGTTAAAGATGAAAGAAGTATGTCCCCAGAAGAATATACTATTCATGAATTGTTAAAAGATGAAATTAGTGATGTGTTATTAACTTTAACTGAAAGAGAAGAACAGGTATTAAGACTTCGTTTTGGACTTGATGATGGTTCATGTAAAACACTTGAGGAAGTTGGCCAAATGTTTGGAGTAACGCGTGAGAGAATTAGACAAATTGAGGCTAAGGCTTTAAGGAAATTAAGACATCCATCAAGGAGTAGAAAATTAAAGGATTTTTTGAATGATTAAGTTATCTAAAAGATTAGAGATGATATCTGAATATGTAGATGATGGAATGCACTTGGTAGATATTGGATGTGATCATGCTTTATTAGATATTTATTTAATGCAGATTAAGAAGAATATTTCTATTATTGCAAGTGATGTTAATAAAAATGCTTTAGAGAATGCAAGAAAAAATATAAGAAAATATAAATTAGAAAATAAAATAAAAATAGTGGAAAGTAATGGATTAGATAATATAGATACTAAAGTAATAGATACTATTATTATCTCTGGTATGGGATCACATACTATTGTTGGAATCTTATATCGTCGTCTTTCTGTGTTGAAAAATATTAATACTTTGATATTACAAAGTAATAATGATTTGGATTTTTTAAGAAAAAAGGTTATAAAGATAGGATATTATATAGAAAATGAAATACTTGTTAAAGATAGCGGTATTATTTATACTATTATTGTTTTTAAAAAAGGGTGTAAATTTTATACAAAAAAACAACTTTATTTTGGTCCTGTTTTATTAAAGAAAAGGGAAAAGTTATTTTTTGAAAAGAATCTAAATGATTTAGAAAAATTAGAGAAGTTTTATCCATTTATTCCTAAAAAAAGACTTCATCATAGATTCATTACTTATTGGAAGATAAAAAATATTAAAAAAATATTGAAAGAGCATTTGTAATGTTCTTTTTTATTTAAAAAATATGGAATAAAGTATGAAACATATAAATCCTGAAATTAGAGCATGAAAAATGCGAGCAATTAAGAAGGAATGATATGATATTTTAGTGTCAATTAGTTGGGATATTATTTGTAAGTGTACGGAAAGGCCACCGAAAGAGATAAACATTGATGATATTGTGACTTTATATATATCAGGAATTGGGAGATTAGATAATTGTTTTAGTCCCATAGTAATTTCTAAAATACCTTTTAATATGGTACTTGGATATGGGGCGATATTTAATGTTTGAATGATAAGGGAAGAAAAAATTAGGAAGCAGGTTAATGTACCTAAGATTAATAATAATGTGTCAATAGCTTTTTGAATAGATTTTATAAGTGTTGTACTAAAGTTTTGACTTTCTTTTTTATTTTCTGTATAATCGTAATTAGGGTATGGTGCTTTCTTCCTTATGAGTATTCCTATTATGATATTACCAAGATAGTGCGATATTAAGATAATTATGCCATATTGTTCTTGGTGTAAAAATAATACTGCAATGGTAGAAAGAATAAATAGTGGATTGGAAAAATGGGTAAATAAAAGAATATGATTTGCTTCTTCTATACTGATTTCTTTTTTGTCATACATTGTTTTTATTATTTTGGCATTAGATGGAAATCCACTGATAGAGGATAAGAGGAAAATTATTAGGGATGGTTCTGTTATTTTAAAAAGATGGGAACATGTCTTTTTTATCCATTTGGGAATATAATTTGTTATGTGGTATTCTATTAATATATCTGAAATGATAAAAAAGGGGAACATAGATGGTAATAAGTTTTTAATCCATAAGTTTATGGAATAAGAAATGGTATTAAAGATTAATTCTTTTTTAAGTAATGTTTCTAAAAGTAACCATATCATTAGAATAATTATTATAAGATTTAGTAATTTTTTTTTCATAATATCACAATTTATTATATGATAAAGAAAGAAAGGAAGAATAAAGTGAAGCGATATTTTAAAGAAAATAAGGGATTTATTTTAACGATTGTATTATTAATAGCATTATTTAATATTAAACTTCCATTTTATATTGATACGCCTGGTGGTGCTATTAATATTAATAATCGTATTCATTATGATGGAAAGAAAAAATATAATGGGAGTTTAAATATGCTTTATGTATCGGAATATGTAGCAACAGTTCCTACTTATTTAATGTCTTATATTATTAAAGATTGGGATTTGGTGAGTATTAAGGAAAATCAAATTTCTAATGAGACAACGGAAGAAATTGAGTATAGGAATAAGATAATGTTAGATAATTCTATTAATAATGCTAAATTTATTGCTTATCAGGAGGCGGGAAGGGATATTTCTGTATTATCTAAGAGGTATATAGTAATTGGTACTACTTTTGAGAATGAATTTAAAATTGGTGATGAGATTTTAGAGATTAATGATAAGAAAATTGATGGTTTAAAGACTATTAAAGAGGAAATAGAAAGTCATCAAGTTGGAGATGATATTATTTTTAAAATAGAAAGAAATCATAAGGTTATTACAAAAAAGATAAAGGTAAAACAAAATGGTGATAGAAAAGAAGTTGGTGTCATTATTGTTACTAATTATGAATATAAAACAAATCCAGAAATTGAATTAAAATTTAAAAGTAGTGAAAGTGGTTCTTCTGGTGGTATGATGATGGCGTTAAGTATTTTTTGTGCTATTAGTCAAGAAGATTTGTTAAAAGGGAGAAATATTGCTGGAACGGGTACAATAGAAGAGGATGGAAGTATTGGAGAAATTGCAGGTATTAAATATAAAATTATTGGGGCGTATAAAAATCATATGGATGTTGTATTAGTACCTAGTAATAATTATAAGGAGGCTTTACGTGTTGCGAAAGAAAGAGGATATGATATGGATATTGTTGAAGTTAAAACGTTTAAAGATGCTATTTATTATTTAAGAAATAGTTAGTGATAATAAAAGAAAATCTATTGTATTAGATTTTCTTTTGTTTTTGATATGAGTAAGTAATTTTTTTTATTAAGATATTCAATGCAATTATTGTATATATTATAAATAAAATTAAACATATGTATGGGAGAATATAGTAACATATTGTGTAAAAAAAGGTATTTGTTTTGAAAAAATTGTAGGAAAAAATTATCATTGTTATCATTATGATAGATGAAGTAAAATTTTTATTTGCTTTGTTAAATGTTTCTCTTATATGATAAACTATTAAAGAAAGTGATACTATGGATGTTAAAATCCATTTAATATAAATAAAATTTTCAATTCTATCGATAAAATGAAATAATGATATTTTTTGAAGAACTACATATTCTGGAGCTTGGTATAGTTTTACTAAATAAATACTAAGTGCTCCCATTGTAAGAATGTTTTCAATTAAGATTAATAAAAAGCTAATTGTATAAAAGAAGAATAGTTTTTTGTTTAAATCTTTGTTGGGTTGAATTTCATTTTTTTTAATGATGAGGAGTAGGAATGTGGGAATAATATTGATAAGTACTAGTTCTATTCCTGCTGATAGAACACGCTTTGGTCCATATTCTAAAAATGGAGTGATGTTTTTTATTTGGAAGTGTGGTAATATTCCAAAATAGCTAAATAATGTAAGAATAGTTGATGTTATGAAAAATATAATGGCGATGCGAGTAATATTATTTATTCCTTTTGATACAGTATAAATTACAATTAATCCAAGTATTATCATAAATGTAATTATTGGCATTTCGTCTATTAGTTGTGAAATAATAAAGTTACTGATGTGATATAGTAAAAGTGATCCTATTATAAAAATACAAATATTTATTATTATATTTATTGTAGTACCTAATAATTTTCCAAATAATAATATGTTTTTTTGATAAATATTATTATTATTTTTATAGTGATATATGATGAAGAAGATGGTGCTACATAGTATTCCTAAAAAATAGGAAATTAGAATTGATAAGTAAGAGTCAACTCCAGATATTTTTACAATATTATAGGAACTAATACCACTATAAAAAGAATAAATTGGAAAACTAATTAGACAGGCAAATTGGGTTGTTGATATTTTATTTTTATTCATTATAAAGTCCTCCGTTTAGGTTTCCTTTTTTTATGATTTGAATGTGAGGGGAAACTGTAATATTGATATTGTTTAATACATTATTAAATTTGCTTTGCTTTAGTTCTTTTATGAATTTTGGTTTTTTGTGATAGAGTGCGTTTTCGAATCCATATATGTCGGTATGATAATTGGAAAGTGTTTTAGAGATAGAGTTTTGAGTCATTTTTTTTACTTCATTATTTAAATCATTTTGAAGATTATGAATTGTTTTTATGTTTTCTAAATTATCATTTATGGTATATTCTACTATTGATGCTTTTGCAAAAACAGATATATCTATTTTTTTTCTTTTTACATCGAGTGTCAGTGATGTTTTATCATGTGTTATTTTATAAATCGCATAATTGTTTTTGTTGTCATTAGTTTTAATGTAATATGTTTTTGCTTTGTTTGTTACAATATTAAATACTAATGCATCTTTATTTTCTAGATATCCTGTTAATTTATTATTTTTAAATATTCCAATTCCTGAAATATAATTAGTAGCATTTTTTTCTTGAGTTTTTATATTATTTAATTTATCTTTTTTTTCTTCATTATCAGTGATATTTAGTTTTGAGATAGCTGGTTCTATATATGGATTTAGGTAAGTTTGAAGTAGGTCATGGAAAGACACTAAGTTTGTATATCCTAGTTCTGTATTACATTGTTTTAAGATTTCTAAAATTTTTTGAGAAGATATAGTTTCTAAAGGTGTAGTATGTAGAAAGTCTTTGTTTTGTCCAATTAAAACATAAAAATCATTTCTGATATTTGGTTCTCTTGCAAAGAAGTCTAAAACTTTATCTAGATGTTGTTTAGCGATACTTTCGTCGATAATTAAAATATTTAGATGTGAAAGATATAGTTTTAAGGGGATTTTTTGTATTATTTTGTGAAATGCTTCTTGTAGTGATGAGCCTTTTTCTTTATAAATAATATAATTTGTTTTTTCTGTATTTGTTTTATTTTGCCAATTTTTAGGATTAATTACTTCGATGGTCATTTCGTATTCTTGATTTATTAGGGAAATGCTAATACCACTTATGATAGCTAAATCGTTTAGTTCTTGGTAATTATAACAACCACTTAGTAAAAATAGAGAAATTATAATTAAGAATATTTTTTTCATTTATACTCTCCTTAATGTTTTTGTTTTGAATTTTTATATTTAATGATATTTTTTGATAAATAAGGGTCTCTTTTGTATAATTCTTTTGTTGGGAATTTGATTATGCTATTTTTAAGACCTATTTTTGATATAGGGGAAAATGGTTCTAAATATGGAATGCCAAATGATGAGGTGGAACATAGTTTGATAATTATATAGACTGATGCTAAAACTGTGCCAACTAGTCCTAAGCTGATTGAAGATAACATGATTAGTAGACGATACCACCTAAGGCCATTTGTCATTTCTGGTTCAGTAAAGATTAAAGCTGATAATGATGTAATAGCGATAATGATAATCATAATTGGGGATACAATTCCAGCATTTACTGCTGCTTCGCCAAGAATTAATGCTCCTACAGTAGATAGTGCGCTTGTTGTAAAAGATGAGCTTCTTAAGTCACATTCTCTTAATATTTCAAAAGAAAGTAGCATCATGAATGCTTCTATGAAGGTGGGAAATGGAACGGATGCTCTTTGAGAGGCAATTCCTACTAGTAATTCTATTGGAAGCATTTCTTGATTATAAGTAGTAATTGCTATATATATTCCTGGAGTCAATAATGTGATAAAAAAAGCTGTATAACGAATGATTCTAGTCATTGTTATGTTAATGCTTTTATTAAAGTTATCTTCAATTGATAAAAACAAGTCATTCATGGTCATGGGTAAAATTAGAGCATATTGGGAACAATCTACCATAATAACAATTTTGCCATCTAGTAGTGCTTGACAGGTTCTATCAGGTCTTTCTGTGGAAAAGATAGTTGGGAAGACGCTTTTATTTTCTTTTTCTATTAAGTTTTTTATTGTTCCTGAACTGATGATTCCATCTATGTCAATTTTTTTAAGTATTTTATCTATATATTGAACATTGTTCATATTACAGATTCCTTTTATATATATAATATTTATTTTTGTTTTGGTATATCTTCCAATTTCTTTGGAGGTCATCCATAAATGGTTATCTTTAATTCTTCTTTGAATAAGTCCTATGTTGGTTTGCATGTCTTCTACAAAACTATCCATTGCACCTCTTAGAGTATTTTCATTTTGAGGTGTACTGATAGATCTTGATAAAGGTCGTTTTGTTTCTAGGGCATAGAATATATGACTTCCTTCCATTAGAAGAATTGTAAATCCATAATTTAGATAATAACAAATTTCATCGTATGTAGTAATTGTTTTAATTTTGAAATTATTAATTTCGTTGTAAATAATTTTATCTATATGATGAGTTTTATGGTATGTTTTATTAATTTTTTCTAGACTTTTTATGATAAAATCACTAATACTATTAGAGGAAGTTAGGGGTTCATTATATATAATGTAGATGACGTTTTTGCAAACCAATCTTTTTTGAAATGTTATATTATCTGTATTATTAGTATCTTTTTTGATTTTTAATATTATTTTTTTTAAAGAATCTTTATTCATTAAAAATCACCATTATTAGTATGAAAAAAAATTATAGATTTATCCGTTTGTTTTAACTTTAATGTTTAAAAATGATTAGGAAATAAGATGATATATTGTAAATCTTAAATTTTTGTTATATAATATGATTATAGTAGATTGGTTTGGTATTCTTGAAATGGATGAATTTTATTGAAATATCATGCTAGAAAGGGTTGACTTTTATGAATACGGTGGGTAATTATTTTTCTAGTAGGGATGAAGATGCTATTAGTATTAAGGATAATATTGTACAAGGAAAAAAATTTCGTTTTACTTTTTTAACAGATCGATTAATTAGATTGGAGTATAGTGAAAATGGGATCTTTGAAGATAGAGCTACTAGTAGAGTTATTTTTAGAAAATTTCCAAAAGTAAATTTTACGTTAAATCAATCTGAGATGATTATGCAAATGGGAACTAGTTATTTTACTGTTTCTTATGTGAAAGAAAAGCCTTTTAGCAGTAGGGGATTAACACCAGATAGTCATCTTAAAATTACTTTAAATCATACAGATCGTACTTGGTATTATCATCATCCAGAGGCTAGAAATTTTGGCGGTATTAATTATTCATTAGATGATTTTTCAGGTAAGTTGAAGTTTGAGAAGGGACTATATTCTACAGATGGATTTGCTGTTTTGGATGATAGTTATTCTTTTGTTATAGATAAAAATGGTAATTTTGTTAAAAGAGATAATAAAGAAATTGATATTTATGTTTTTATGTATAGAAAAGATTTGGGGTTATGTCTTAAGGACTATTATTCTTTAACTGGGTATCCAATGTTATTGCCAAGATATGCTTTAGGGAATTGGTGGTTTAAAAATCATGATTATACTAATAAGGAAATTGAAGAGTTATTTATGAAATTTAGGGAAGAGGATATTTTAATTTCTAACGTTTTATTAGGAAGGAATAGTTTAAAACAAAATGATGCATTAGCTTTAGATGATAGTAATTTAAATATTATAGCATTAAGGCAATTATGTAATCATTATCAAATAAAATTAGGAATTACAGCTGTTTTAGATTCTGCTATTAAGCCACAAACAGCAACTTATCAAAATATTCAATCTATGGGGATTGCGGTTAATGGTGATTTTTCTTTTTTGCCATTTGATACTGATAAATTGAATTTATATGATTCGTTGGGATTTCAATCTTGGATTAATGCTGGTGTTGATAATATTTATATTGATTATAATAATATAAAGGATAAAGAGACGTTGTCTGTTTTTAATCATCATGCATTTGCTATGTATGGATTACTTCAAAATAAAAGAGGTGTTATTTTAACAAGAAATCATGCGCAATCTATTCATAAAGATGGAGTTATATTTATTGGTAATACAAAAGTTGATTGGAATACTTTAGCTATATTACCAAGATATTTTCAGTCTGCATCTAATAATGGAATTAGTTATGTTGCAACACCTATTGGAGGCTTTTATGGGGGAATAGAAAATTTTGAATTATATATTAGATATATTCAACTTGGTGTTTTTAGTCCTATGTTAATTTTAGCAAGTGATGATGGTAAATATTATAAGAGAGAACCGTGGAGATGGAATACTGCGGAAGCGGAGATTATTAAAAAATATTTGAGATTAAGAAATAGAATTATTCCATATGTATATACAGAAAATTATATTTATGCTAAAAATGGTAGCCCTTTAATTCAACCGTTATATTATAAGTACCCTAAAATATATGATGAACCAAATTATAAAAATCAGTATTTCTTTGGAAGTCAGATGCTGGTTTGTCCTATTATAAAGAAGAAAAATGCGGTAATGAATAGAGTTGTTCAAAGAATGTTTATTCCAGAAGGAATTTGGTATGAGTTAGAAAGTGGAAAAAAGTATTTAGGTAATAAGTACTATATGAGCTTTTATAAAGATGATGATTATCCTGTTTTTGTAAGACAAGGTGCTATTATCGTTATGTCTAGAAATAATACAACAGATCTTCCTACAGATTTGGAGATATTGATATTTCCTGGTAGTAATGGGAGTTATCAATTATATGAAGATGATGGTATTACAAATAATTATAAGAATGGGACGTTTGCTGTTACGAATTTTGAATTTCAATTTCAGTTGAATCAATATGAGCTTATTATTGAAAATAATGGTAATCCTGGATTGTTACCAGAAGAAAGAAATTATCTTTTTAGGTTTAAAAATACTCGTATGGCAAATATTATAGCTCGAAGTGGGGATGTTAATTTAGCGGGGAAAAGTTATATAGAAAAAAATGATTTAGTTATAGAAATAGAAAAAGTATCATCAAGTAGGAAATTTAGTATATTACTTCAAAGTGATGGTATTATTGAAAATTCAACCGAGCGTCTTATTAATGATGATATTAAAGGAATATTAGAAGATCTTGAAATTGAAACGACATTAAAAGAAAAAATAGATAGTATTCTTTTTGGAAATTTGCCAATTAAGAAAAAAAGAATTGCTATTCGAAAGTTAAAAAGAGATAATTTAGAACCAAAATTTATTAAAATGTTTCTAAATTTACTTGAATATATTGATACAGTTTAGTATAATAGGTATGAAAAAACGAAGATAATAGGAGTAGTAATAAAATGAGTTTTAATAGAGAGTAAGTGTGTGGTGGAAACTTATAAAATGATTTTTATGAACTTGTCTGTTTAGTTGCCTAGTAGGTCGGGTCTTTCCGTTATCCAATTAAGAAAAAAGTAGGATGGTACCGCGTATATACGCTCCTAGTAATGGTATCATCTTTTTTATTTAATGAAAGGATGTGGTAATATTAATATTTTCTTAGAGTATATTATTGTTTTTATAGGTTTATGGATTATGAATTATTTTATGTTTATAAGGAATAAACAAAAGTATAATAAAAAAGATATTCCAGTAGAATTAAGGTATTTAAAGAAGCTATATCATATTAAAATGAAGAAAAGTGATTATAAAAAGTTTGTTTATATTTATACTATTTTAAATAGTTTTATTATTGCTACTGTTTATATTATTATTATGTATTTAGTACATAGTTGGCCGTTTAGAATTATATTTGGAATTATATTATTAATTTTACTTATTATTATTTGCTATGGATTTTTAGGTAGATATTATTTAAAGAAGGAAGGAAATAGAGATGTATAATTTTAAAAAAATAGAGAAAAAATGGAGAGAATATTGGGAGAAAAATGGAACATTTAAGACAGATATATATGATTTTGATAAGCCTAAATTTTATGCTTTGGATATGTTTCCTTATCCTTCTGGGGTAGGCCTTCATGCGGGACATCCTGAAGGATATACTGCTACGGATATTGTATCACGTATGAAAAGGATGCAAGGGTATAATGTTTTGCATCCTATGGGCTTTGATTCATTTGGTCTTCCTGCTGAGCAATTTGCTATTCAAACAGGGAATCATCCTGGTGGATTTACACAAAAGAATATTGAAACATTTACTGAACAATTAAAGCAATTAGGGTTCAGTTATGATTGGGATAGAGAAGTTGCTACTTCTGATCCTAAGTTTTATAAATGGACTCAGTGGATTTTTAAGCAATTGTTTTTAGATGGATTGGCAAAGTGTGTTGATATGCCTGTTAATTGGTGTGAGGAATTAGGTACTGTTTTAGCTAATGATGAGGTCATTGATGGAAAGAGTGAAAGAGGAGGATATCCTGTTGTTCGTAAGAATATGAAGCAATGGGTAATTGATATTCCTTCTTATGCTGAAAAATTGCTTGCTGGTTTAGATGATATAGATTGGCCTGAATCTACTAAAGAGATACAAAGAAATTGGATTGGTAAGAGTATTGGGGCACATGTTCAATTTAAAGTTTATGGTACTGATAAATGTTTTACGGTGTTTACGACAAGATGTGATACTTTGTTTGGTGCTACTTATTGTGTTCTTTCACCAGAACATACTTTAGTTAATGAAATTACTTCTTTAGAGCAAAAGGATGATGTACTAGAGTATCAAAGAGTTTGTGCTACAAAATCTGATTTAGAGAGAACTGAATTGAATAAGGATAAGACTGGTGTATTTACTGGCGCTTATGCTATTAATCCTGTTAATGGGAAGAAGATACCTATTTGGATTAGTGATTATGTGCTTGCTACTTATGGGACTGGTGCTATTATGGCTGTGCCTGCTCATGATGATAGGGATTATGAATTTGCAAAAAAGTTTGGTATGGATATTATTCAGGTTATTGATGGAGAAGATATTAGTAAGAAAGCTTATACTGGTGATGGGGTACATATTAATTCTGATTTTCTTGATGGCTTGAATAAGGAAGATGCTATTCATAAAATGATTGATTGGTTGGAAGAGCATCATGTAGGTAGTAAGAAAATTAATTATCGACTTAGAGATTGGATTTTTGCAAGACAAAGATATTGGGGAGAACCTATTCCTATTATTCATTTAGAAAATGGTAAAGATGTAGTTTTATCTGATGAAGATCTTCCTTTGATTCTTCCTGTTTTAAAGGATTATAAGGGGAAAAATGGGAAGGCTCCTTTGGAGAATGCTCAAGATTGGGTTAGTGTTGAAGTTGATGGGATAAAGGGAAAAAGAGAGACATCTACTATGCCTGGAAGTGCTGGGTCTAGTTGGTATTTTTTAAGATATATTGATCCAGATAATGAAAAAGAGCTTGCTGATAGAAAGTTAATGGAGCATTGGATGCCTGTTGATTTATATGTAGGTGGTCCTGAACATGCTGTTGGTCATTTACTTTATTCTAGAATGTGGAATCATTACTTATATGATAAGGGTATTGTACCTGTTAAAGAACCATTTAAAAAATTGGTTCATCAAGGAATGATTTTGGGTGCTAATGGTATTAAAATGGGAAAAAGATACCCAAAATATGTTGTTAATCCTACTGATATTGTTCATCATTATGGTGCTGATACTTTAAGACTTTATGAGATGTTTATGGGGCCACTTGAGGCAGATAAGCCATGGAGTGATGATGGTGTTGATGCTGCTAAAAAGTTTTTGGAACGTGTTTGGCGTTTGTTTGAAAGTGGTAAAGTTCAAGATAAAGAAAATTTAAATTTGGAAAAAATATATCATCAAACGGTTAAGAAAGTTACTGAAGATTATGAAAAACTTTGTTTTAATACGGCCATTAGTCAATTAATGATATTTGTGAATGCTGTTTATAAGGAAGAGGTTTTTCCTTACGAATATGCTGAAGGTTTTATTAAACTTTTAAATCCTATTGCTCCTTTTATTACTGAAGAAATATGGGAGATGCTTGGTCATAGTAATACAATTGCTTATGAAGTATGGCCTGTTTATGATGAAGAGAAAACTCAAAATGATCAGTTAGAAATTGGTGTTCAGGTAAATGGAAAATTAAGAGGTACTATTAAAGTTAAGAAGGATGAAGATAAAAAAATAGTAGAAGAATTAGCTATGAATGAGGAAAATGTTAAAAAGCATTTAGATGGAATGGAGATAGTTAAGGTCATTGTTGTACCAAATAGAATTGTTAATATAGTGGTTAAGTAAAAAAATATATCCGTTATAATGGATATATTTTTTATTGTAAAATAGTTATCAAAATGATACAATAGAAATACAAGAATAGATATAGGAAGGAATAGGTTAATGAAAAATGAAGTACTTATCTTTGAACATCAAAGTATAAAATTAGAAGTAAATATGAAAGATGAAACTGTATGGTTAAGTCAAGAACAGATGGCTAATTTATTTGGTAAAGATAGAACTGTTATTACAAGACATATTAGTAACATATTTAGAGAAGGGGAATTAGAAAAGAAGAATAGTGTTCAAAAGATGCATATTGATGGTTCAGATAAACCTGTAACGTTATATAATTTAGATGTTATTATTTCTGTTGGATATAGGGTAAAATCAAAACAAGGTATTACATTTAGAAAATGGGCGACATCTACATTAAAAGATTATTTAATTAAAGGGTATGCTGTTAATCAGAAGAGATTAGAATATTTGGAAAAGACTGTTAAGTTAATTGATATTGCTACTCGTATTGATATGGAGAAAGAATTAGAGGATAAGGATGCTAAAAAAATATTAAAAGTATTAGGAGACTATTCGAAAGCATTGGATTTACTTGATGATTATGATCATAAAACTATGAAAAAAATTCAGGGAAAAAAATCAAAAAGAAGAATTAATTATTTTGATTGTAAGAAAATTATTAGTAATTTAAATTATGGTGATGATAGTGATTTATTTGCAAGAGAAAGAGATCGTGGTTTAGAGTCTATTATAGCTAATATATATCAAACATTTGGTGGAGTTGATATATATCCAAGTATTGAAGAAAAGGCTGCTAATTTTTTATATTTGGTTGTAAAAAATCATGTATTTATTGATGGTAATAAAAGAATAGCAGCAGCTTTGTTTATTTATTTTTTAAGTTTTTATGAAGTGTTAAATCATAATGGTGTAGCTATTATTGATAATAATACTTTAACGGCTTTAACGTTATTAATAGCAGAATCTAATGCTAAAGAAAAAGATATTATAGTAGAATTAGTTATGAATTTTTTAAATAATTAATAAAGCAATTTTTATTGCTTTATTTTTTTATATTTCAGGAGGATTTTTTATTTTTTTTTCGAATAATATAAGTAGAAGGGTTTATTTTATAAAAATGTCTATTTATGTCATATAAGATAATTATCTAATTTTGTCGAAATGCTTTTTTAGAGAAGTATTTTATGGTAAATTAAAATAGCAAAGGGTGATAAAATGTTGCGGGTTCGAACCGAATATAGAAAAGGAGTTCTCTTTGTAAGACTCGTGGGGAGGATAGATAATGAGGGTTATTTAGAAAATGTTAATAAACTGGTTAATGAAGTAGGAATAAGGTTTATTGTACTTAATATATCAAAATTAAATGATATTTCTTTGGAAAGTATTCATCATATAATAAAATACATCAAAGTATTGAAAAAGAAAAAGCGATTATTATTAATATGCGATGAAAGTGGTCTTTGGAGTCCATTATTTAAAACTATTGTGAAAATAACGAGTGAAATAGATGCTTTTTCTTTTTGCCAGTAGAAAGGATGCGTATGAATAATGATAATACTACACTTATTAAATTAATTAAAGAAAATAAGGGGCTTATTTGTTCAATTATAAAAAAATATGCTAGTTATTATGAATTCGATGACCTATATCAAGTAAGTATAATTGGTATTATGAAAGCTTATCAAAATTATCAAAAGGAAAAAAATGTAAAGTTTACGACTTATGCGTATAAATATATTTTAAGTGAAGTTATTGCATTTGTAAATTATGCAAAGCCGATTAAAGTTTCTAAAGATTATCAAAGACTTTATAAAAAAATCTTAGAAGCTAGAACTTTACTAACTCAGAAATTGATGAAAGAACCATCTAATAATGAGTTATCGTTGTTTTTAGAAATAGATGAGCAAGTAATTGATGATGTATTGAAATACCAAGATAGAATAAAGAGTTTAGATGAAGTGATGACAAATGAGGGGGATCATCTAACACTTTTAGATAAAATGGCTATTGATAAAAATAATATTAGCATAGATAACATTTCGTTAAAAGAAGAGATAATGGCCCTTTCAAAAGAGGAACAAGAGCTTATTCAAATGCGTTATTTTGAGGATAAAACTCAAAGTGAAATTGCCAATTATTTTGGAACAAATCAAGTACAAATCTCTAGATGTGAACAAAAAGTACTAAAAAAATTAAAAAAAAATCTTTGTCAAACCTAGATAATTAAACGGTTTGGTAAAAATGTAACCGAATTGGTTACATAAAAAAATTTTA
>AUXO012362824.1_pt1 | contig 15668 bp, 10 predicted proteins | sample 768731 | NCBI WGS metagenome assembly AUXO01 (sample SAMN02715735, study PRJNA202380) | gut metagenome | biome: sheep rumen | host: Ovis aries | place: New Zealand: Palmerston North
ACCTATGGTAAATGGGAAGGTGTAATTTTATCAGAAGAAAACAAGAAACAGTTTTACATTCCCGAAGGATTTGCACATGGTTTCGTAGTATTATCAGATTCTGCAGAGTTCACATATAAATGTACTGATTTTTACAAACCTGATGATGAGGGTGGAATAAAATGGGATGATCCAGAAATAGGTATTGATTGGCCAATTGATGACATAGATGAAATAATTCTTTCAGAAAAAGATAAAAAATGGAAAACATTAAGTCAAACAGAAACTAATTTTTAAAATGGGTAAGTATCTTTAAGTGCAGTTGCACTTAAAACGTTATTACTCAATTATCTTAATTTTTTTTATAATTAAACTTCATTGTTTAGTCTATTTTTGTATTTGGAAGGGATTTGGTGTAGTATTCCAATAATTTTTCGTTGTTTTTTATGGTTTCCATGTTTATGGATTCAAAACTTGTTTCCTTGTTGTGTTTTGCAATGGATGTCTGACTTTTTATGAAACCCTTGTTTTCGATTATTTTAATTAATTGTTTGGCATAGCTTTTTTCGGGATTGTTTATGTGTTCCCTGATGTTTTGGATAATGTTGTCTTTATTTAAGCCCATATATTCATTTAATTGTGAGATTTCATCAATTATCTCATCTGCCCAGTCTTTTATATTGACTTGTTTGCCGTTTTTGAGCAGTTTGGTATCTGGATTAAATCCTGCCTCGGAAATTATTTCCTCATTGTATAATCCTTCACTTTGCCATTTTTCGTAATCGTTTTCATCCTTAAGTAACAGGTATGTTAAAAACAGGTGTACGAATTCTGCATCAGTCAGGGAAAGTCCACATTTATCAAATGGGTTGATGTCTATGCTTCTTACTTCGACATAAAATATTCCATCTTCTTTCAGGGATTCCAGATATCTTGCAGGATCTTTTGGTTTAAGTCGTATCTGTGTGTACAATTCTTTTGCTTCGGAAAGGATTCCATCATCAATGTATCCGTTAACATCATCTACAAAGTTGTTTATGCTATCATATCTTGGATATAATGATACCAGATTCTTATATCCCATTCTTGAATTTCTAAATGATACTCCATCATTTGAATAGTATGCATCCATACCATCCTCATTTTCCATGAGGTTTATGCTTTCTTTCGTAAATGTTTTATGAGCTGCAGGAGTTGCTCCTGTTAAATAGATTAAAAACCATTTTAATCTAAGGTAATTTCTTGTAATTTTAAGATAAATTTCATTTTTGAAGTTTTTATATGAAATGTCTTTATTCAGGTGGGAATATAGTTTTTTTATGGTATCTTCACTTAACGAGAAATTGTAATGTATTCCAGAAATCATCTGTTTTTTTGTACCGTACTTTTTTGCCAGATTTATCCGGTAGTTTCTTGAGTTTTCACCTGCTTTTCCTTCGTATTCAGCAAGGGGAATCCTCTTTTCCTCGGGTAATATACATGGTAATGATTGATTCCATATGTACTGGTCGTCAGGTATTGACGTGTTAACAATATCGACTAAAAAGGTTAGACAGTGATATGCTTCTTTAACGGAATCAAAGGGTGGTGTTATGATTTCAAGTTGACTTTCTGAAAAATCTGTAGTTATATGAGGATTTGTTAATTTGTTTCCGAAGACTTCAGGATGTGGTGTTAAGGATAATTTGCCTTCTTCATCTATACGAAGACCCTCTTTCTCAAATCCAAATTTTCCACTTAGCAGTTCTTCAGGACAAATCAGACCTTTGATGTTGTTTTTTGTCAGAAATTCTTTCATGTTATAATATTGTATCTTAAAACATATAAAAGTTAACATTGTTATAAAAATTTTGTAAAAAAAATATCATTCATTTATAAAATCAAAAAAAAGAGAAATTGAATAAAATTACCCGTTAAAGAGGGTTTTAATAGTTTATACTATTAATCATGCAGTTCAAAAATGCTGGAATCGGATTGGCTTCCCATACAAATGTTACAATATGAAGGGATGTTAACTTTTTCCTTGTGTAATTGACATAGAACTTCCTGTGTTTTAACTGTTTTACATACATGACAAAATCTAGGGATAAGATCTATAGGTTGTAATTCTCCTGTTGTCATTTCCTTTGCCATATTCTGGATGTATTTCTCTACTTCAGGACTGAAATTTATTTCATGGCCTCTTTTGTCACTGATGTATTGACTAACAGCAGGTTGTGTGATGTCTAACAGTTGTGAAATTTCTTTCTGTTTCATTCCAAGCTTTAACAATTCCTTTGCAAGTTTTGATCTTATTGAGGGTATAACATACCATACAACTATTTCACAAGGTGGTTTCATAATCCATTCCTCCATTAACCTATATTGATATTTAACATTCTCGTTTATTATTAATTATATATTATGTGAAATGGAATATATATATTTCACAATGTTATAATAATAAATATGTAAAAAACATATATGCAAATAAATTTAACTAATTTAAAACATATACAATAATATAATAAAATTTTTTTAATCAAAAAAATTGAATGGTGGTTAAAAATATGGATATAGAATGGTTTTACATAGCCCTTGTATTGGCCTGTTCAGATATTTTACACGGAATTATCTGGCATACATTCAGTGATTTCTATATAATATTTGGGGAAATGGTGCATAACATAGTCAAATCATCATTCGTAACCTGGATAGTACATGAAGTACTAGAAGCAATATTTCATTTCATAGTATTATCACTGGTATTCCAATCATTCACCATAGGGGTACTGGCAGGAACAATACATTTCTGCATAGACGTATTCCACAACTACTTTGAAATAGAAATGAATGGCTTACATCACAGAGCATTACATTTTGTAATAGAATCAATATTTTTCATGATAATATTATCATTATAGATTAAACACACATAAACCCCGTTTATTTATTTTTTTAACAAATCATAAAGGAAATATAACATGCCCGTAATAAATTTCAAATACGATGAACTTTACAAACAATTAGGTAAAACACTAGATAATGATGAATTAATCAATATCTTGCCGATGATATCTAGTGATGTTGAAAATTACACAGATGAAGAAGTTAAGGTAGAATTCTTCCCTAACAGACCTGATTATTATAGTCTGGAAGGAATTGTCAGATCACTTAAAGGATACCTTGAAATTGAAACAGGAATGCCTAAGTATGATGTAATTAAAACGGAAAACACAATGACAGTTGATGAAGAACTGGAAAACATCAGACCATACGTTGCAACATGCATGGTAAAAAACGTAGAAATAACCGAGGAAGAACTGGTTAACATAATGGAATTCCAGGAACATCTTCACTGGGTAATAGGCAGGGACAGAAAGAAGGTTGCAATAGGTATCCATGACCTGGACAAGGTTGAGGCACCATTCTACTATAAGGCAGGAAATCCTAAGCAAGACAAGTTCATCCCTCTTGATTCAACAGAGGAACTGACTTTGGATGAAATACTTGAAGAACATGACAAGGGGAAAAAATACTCAAAACTCTTGGAAGACAAGGAATTCTATCCATTAATAGTTGACGCAAAAGGAAACATAATGAGTATGCCTCCAATTATCAACAGTGATTTAACAAAATTAACAACACAGACCAAAAACCTTTTCATTGATGTAACAGGAACTGACATAAATGCTGTTACAAACGCTTTAAACATCATTGCAAGTAACATGGCAGAACATGAAGGAGCAAAAATTGAAACAATGGTAGTTAAATACCCATATAATGATGACATTGAATATCCTCAATTTGATCCACAAGTCATAGACGTACATACCTCATTAGCATCAGAATACATAGGTATTGATTTAACTGCAGAAAAAATAGTTAAAACACTCGAAAAAACAAGATTCGATGCACAAATAATTGATGAAGAAACAGTCCGTGTAACCGTGCCAAGATACAGAATAGACATTCTACACGAAGTTGACATTATCGAAAACATAGCATTAGGTTACGGATTCAATGACTTACCGGCAGAACTACCTGAATTTTCAACAATAGCAAATCCAGACCCTAAAAGAGAATTCGACAAAATACTAGAACAGGTAATGATAGGATTAGGATTTACGGAAATAAAAAGCCTGATGCTCACAAGCGAAGAACAACACTACACAAAACTGGGTCATGAAATAGAACCAAGACGTGTAACAGTAGCACAACCTATAACCCAGGACAGAACAATGATCAGACAGTCACTCGTAAATAGCCTTCTGGAATTTTTACAGGACAACAAACACGAGGAACTGCCTCAAAAAATATTTGAAATAGGTGATGTGGCATACCTTGATGATGATGCAGAAGTAAAAATGAGAACAGTTAAGAAAATGGCCGGTGCACAAATATCATCAAATGCAAACCTGACAACAATAAAATCATACATGGAATCCGTAGTATCCAACCTTGGATTCAAAATGATTCTGGAAGATTATGATGATAGTGTGTTTATAATGGGAAGAAGCGCAAAGTTCACAGTCGAAGCATTTGATGAAAAAACCCCATTCACATTAGAAGGATACTTTGGAGAAGTAAATCCGCAGGTATTAACTAACTTTGACCTGGAATACCCTACAATACTCTTCGAGATAACATTCATTGAAAAATAAGTTCTTCATCACCATCTCCTTTTTTTTATACAAATCTTTTTTTTTAATTAAAACACCAACAGATATTCATTCAAAAATAATTCCCATAATTATACATAAACATTAATGAAATTAATTTTAATGGACAATTACTTCAATAATGCAGATTAAATATAATAGCATGAAATATAGGAAATTGGGAAAAACAGGAATAAAATCATCCATACTTGGTTTCGGTGCAATGAGACTGCCTCTTAAAAGTGAAAACCCCGAAGATGTAAACATAGAAGAAACAAGAAAAATGGTGGATTATGCAATAGAACACGGTATAAACATGTTTGACACTGCACTGGTCTATCATACAACAGACAGGAGCAAACCTGGGGTAAGTGAAACAATAATGGGTAATTTACTTAAGGATTATCAGGATCAAATACATTTGTCAACAAAGATACCCTCATGGAACATACTGTCTTGGGAATACTTCGATAAAACTCTTGACTACCAGCTCAAACAATTTTCCACAGACCAAATAGAACTGCTCTTTATACATTCAATAAAAGATTCATATTATTCAAAGATAAAAAACAGTGGACTATATGACTTTATTGACAGGGCGATTGATGATGGAAGAATAGGACATATCGGATTTTCAACACACGGATCATACCAACTGCTTGAAGAAATACTTGATGACTATGATAAATGGGAATTTGCATTAACCCAGGTAAATTATCTGGATAATGAAGAAAATCCGGGACTAAAAGGACTCAGAAAGCTGAACAAATTATCAATCGGAACGATGATTATGGAACCGTTAAGGGGTGGACAATTAGCACAAAACCAGCCAAAAAACATCCGGAATATATTTTCAAAGGCACAATCAGAGTATTCAAATATTGAATGGGCATTCAACTACTTGTGGAATAAAAAAGAAGTAAACTGTGTTTTAAGTGGAATGAGTAATCTGCAACAGGTAAAGGAAAATATATCCCTTGCCGACAAAGCCGAAGAAAACATGTTAACAGACAATGACATGGAAATCCTTGAAGAAATAAAGGAAGAATACAAAAAACTAAAAAACATAGCATGTACTGGATGTAACTATTGTATGCCTTGTCCACAGGGAGTAAACATACCAAAATGTTTCCACGAGTATAATATGGACAAAATATCGGGCAGCGACAATCCGTCAGTTCAATACAGGTTCCATTTGCATGATGATAAAAAGGCACATAACTGTACCAAATGCGGATTATGTGTGAAAGCATGTCCACAATCTATAGATATACCTTCAGAACTTACAAAAGTGGAACAGCATTTCGGCGAATAAAAAAAATATCATAATTTCCTATGATTATAAAAAAATAGTGGAAGTTGACAGATACATGTCAACTCATTTTAATTTTCTAAAAGACTTTTATTTGTAATTGGAGCCCATTCTGCTTCAATTTTTATTATTTCATTATTTTCAACTTCTTTTTTGTATTTTATTGGTTTGTTGTGTGTTATTAGTGTGTTTTTGTTTATTTGTGGTTGGTTGTTTATTGTTAGTTTTTTGAGGTCTATGTTTAGTGGTATTCTTTTTTTGTTTTTGTCTCTGAAGTCTATGCTTCTTGTTGCTATTTCTAGTGTTCCTTTGTTTATGCATTGTAGTTCTATGTTGATTTTTCCTTTTGTGCTTTCTATGATTGTTCCTTGTCCTTCTTTGTTTGTGAACCATTTTGGTGTTCTTGGTTTTGATTTGTTGTCTGTGTTTTTGAGTATTTTTATTTGGTTGTTTTCTGTTCCTTTGTTTTTTATGTCAAATCTTGCGGTTGTAAATGGTTTTAATAATAAAGGGAGAGTGCTGCTTTCTTCTACTTCATATGTGCTTTTACTTGTTAACGGCGTCCATTCTGCCTGTATTCGTAGTTTTTCATTATTTTTAACATCCTTAACGAATTTGAAAGGTTTGTCATGTGAAACCAATATGTTTTCATTTAATACAATTTCATTGTTGATTTTAAGTTTTTTAAGATCAACATATATTGGAACACGGGTACGGTTTTTGTCTCTGAAGTCAATGCTTCGTGTTGTAATTTCAACTGTTCCACTGTTAATGCATCTTATTGTAAAGTCAATTTTTCCTTTTGAACTTTCTATAATCGTTCCCTTTCCTTCATCATTATTAAACCATATAGGACAATATTCGGTAGAGTTCTTATCATTATTTTTAACGATTTTTATGTCATTATTTTTGGATCCTTTGTTTTTTATGTCGAATCTTGCAGTATTGAATGGTAACAGCTGTGGATTTTCACTTTTTTCATATCTGAAATTACTTTTATAATTCAAAGGCAACCATTCAACATAGATGTCAATTATTTCCCCATCTTCAACATCTTTGTTGTATCTGAATGGTTTTTCATAAGAGATTACTCTGTTTTTATCAAGAATTATCTCATCGTCCACGATGATTCTGGTTAAATCTATGCTAAGGGGCATACGTCGTGAATTTTTATCCTTTAATTCAAAACCCCTGAAGTAGAATTTTAAATTTCCCTCTTCAATACATCTTACCTTAAAATGTAAACTTCCATTATAACTGGTTACACTTAAACCTGAACCGTCTGCATTTTTAAATTTGTCCAACACAATTTTATGTTTTGTGTCCTGTGGAAACTCTTCAATTTCCAGTCTGTTGTTTTCCCGGTTACTGTTTTTCAAATCTAAAATAAGGGTGTTGAACTTGTCCAATAAATGATGGTACATGAAATTCTCATGTTCTAACCTTTCATTTTCATCAAGTAACAGTAATTCATTCGTGGAATTGACATCCAGAATATTTCTATAAAATTTCAGATTATCTGAAGTTAATGTTAATACCAAATCAGAATTGTTCTCTTCTCTAAATTCTTCAATTCTCTTTTTCAGGCTGGCAAAATAATATTCGTTATCTTCACTATTAAATTCATATACTTCTCTGAAATAGTTGAAAATTGTGTTTAAAATGTGGTATTTGTATATTCTGTACATGTTATTATCTATGAAGAAATTTAGGAACTTGTCAATCATCTTAAAGAATTCTTCAAAAGATTTTTTTCTTCCGTTTTCATAATCAACAGCCCCTAAAATCTTGTTGAGCGAAAGTGGAGATTCGTTTTCAAGCAACATGTATTCCTTATGAAAACCTGCCTTTTTTGCTAAAAACATGCTTTCAAAATAAAAATTTATATTATTCCATTCCAGTGGATTTGCCGGTATAGTTATTTCGTTTTCTTTAATGAATGATGATTTAAACAGGTTGAAATTATTTTTTGGAAGGAAAAATAATTCCTTTGAAAGAGTTCTTGGGTGGAAAATACCTTCTATAGATGTAAAATCATCATAAAATGCACTGTATTCATTGTTTATTTTCGGTGAAGAAATCATGATGTCTAATTTGTTGTTTTTAGAGAAATCATATGCTTCATTTAGTTTCATTTGATCAAAGCAGGTATCTATGTCACATAGTAATATATATTCTCCATTAACCTTTTCAGGCAAATTATTTTCAGATTCATCAGAATCATATACGAAAATGTTTTTAAATTTTTTATCATATGACTCTAATAATTCAAGTACAGCTTTCTCTTTGTTGTCTGGAATACAAATTATTTCATTATGATTCATATTGATATGGCTGGTAATGTCTTTTAAATATGAATCAATCTTTTCTAATTCATCATTCATATAAATACAAATGGACATGTTTTTAGTACTAATTTAAATCACCTTACTAAATTTTATAAACAATGAATGAATTTTCTTTATTTTCGGTTATATTTTCCAAATACTTATCGAAATTAATGGAATTGAAAAATACATTTTTGGCCTTTGTTGAATCCTCAAAAGAGTATTTATCTTCATTACAGATAATAGGATATTCCTTTTCAATATATTTGTAATGTAATCTGGCTCTTTCAATAAATTTTTCATCAATATCTTCATTTAAATCTCTGAAAATGCAATAATCGTTTTCATCTAATTTTTCACAATACTTCTTCAAATCATCATATTCAATAATTTCAACTGAAGTTCTACCGCAGTCAGTTAAATCATTGGCTTTCGATTTATTAGTGTTAATGATTTTACAGTATTTATAATAGTAATTTATAGATTCGAAATCTGCTAAAATATCCTCTAGTGAAGTATCGTCATCTAAGAAGTAAAATACGTTAATTTTATTAATCACTTCTTTATAATCGAAGTTGATACAATTCAGAATATATTTAAATCTGTCAGTATACGTATGATTTTCAAGAACGTTGTATAGGTTTTCTTCACAAATTTTATTAATGGATTCCTCGTCGAGGTCCAGTTTGTCTTTCTTATCCAGGTATAATACATTATCTCCAAACAAATCGTATACTCCTTCTGAATAGTTTGAAAGAACGAATGTGTTAGAGGACATCAGTTCAAAAACCCTTCGGGCAAACATGGTTTTTGATTTTTGGATGGTGTTGATGTTTATTTCCATTTTTCCTTCTTTGTAAACAGATGGGATCTGGTAATGTTCAACTTTGGGATAGACATATTTGCTGTATTCTTCAGGATAGAAAAATTGAGGATCCTCTTTTTCAGAGTTTCTGTTGTATATTTTTAGTTCATGGCCGCTTTTCAGGACTTTTCTAAAGATGTTGTGCATATCTGCACATCTGTTCTTGTATTTGCTTGGCCAACTTCCAGCAAAGATTACCTTATCACTGCGCTCCTGAGTTTGTATGGGATTGAACATTTTAATTTGTGAGGCAAACAATAACGGAAATACGTTTTTATGTCCTCTAAACTGATATTTTTTAATGCAGTCCTCGTCAGTTGTGAAAATATAATCAAAGTTCAAGGCCATATCAATGAATCTATCAAAAGATGGAGGATCTTCTTTATTCCAGAAAATACTAGGGATATTATTTTTTTTACAATGTTCTATTATTTTTAGCAATGTTTTTTCTCTACCGGTACCTTTCTCAAATTGCACTGCAATTTTTCCTCCCCATGGGGCATAATCATTCTCAATGGCATTTCCTTCGATAATATTTTCTCTTCCTACACCTCTCCATGATGATTCGCAGAAAAATAAGTCGATGTCATTGTTTTCGAATACATCCTGCCAGGTATCTGGTTCCAGAATGAATGTATTAAATTCTGGACTGAATGAATTGTAAGTGAAGGTGTCCATTATCACAGCTACATTGATGTCTGATAAATATGGGATATTTTCATTTGTTACTTGATTATTGCTTTTTGAACTATTCATATTAATCACTAATGAATAAAACAGTTTGTTCCTAATTGTTATGTTAAATTATGTAATTGTTTGAATAAATTATTTTTTATTAGTAAATAGTTAGTCAAACTTTATATAAAAATTCGATATATGTTTTTTTGTAATATCCTTGAAAAAACGATATAAAAACACTTGTTCGGAGATTTAAAGATTTAATATTCTTTATTTTTTTAAAAAAAAGAAAATCGTTTTGAGAATAATAGGAATTTGTACAATTAAATTTCAGTAATCAATCAATTAAAATATAAACAATGAAAATAAATATAATTATAATACAGATATTAAAATTCTTTTCACGATTAAGTGAAAAAGGGATTATTTATCGTTATATATAAGGATATTTAATAAAAAAAGCTCAATAATTGAAAAGATATAATTGTAAATAACAATATTTAATTACAAGTGATTTGAATGAAAATAGGAATCGTATTGGGAACCAGGCCAGAAATAATTAAAATGGCTTCGGTAATAGATGAAATAAATAATACTGGAAATGAATGTATAATAATACATACCGGCCAGCATTATGATGAAGAAATGTCAAAGCAATTCTTTATAGATTTAAAATTGCAATTGCCTAAGTATAATATAGGTAGTGGATCAGGCACTGCACTACAACAAATCAGTAAAATCATTTTAGAACTGGAAACAATAATCTCTGAAGAAAATATTGATATAATATTAGTTCAAGGGGATACCAACGCTGTTTTAGCAGGTGCATTGGCTGCAAACAAACTTAAAATACCTGTGGGGCACGTTGAAGCAGGATTAAGGTCTTTCGATAAGAACATGCCTGAAGAAATTAACAGAATCTTGGCAGATAATTGTTCCAGTATCTTCTTCGTACCTACAAAAGAAACGGCAATAAACTTACAGAACGAAGGAATAAATCATGATGCAATTCATGTAACCGGTAACACAATCGTTGATGCATGCTATAGGAATTTGGACATAGCAATTGAAAAAAGTAAAATTAAGGAAGAAATAGATTTTGAAGATTTCATAGTTCTAACATTGCACAGGGCAGAAAATGTGGATGATGTTAACAGATTGGAAAGTATTGTAAACAGTTTAATAAACATTAACCACGATATAATATTCCCAATACACCCTCATACAAAAAAATCATTAAAAAAATACGGATTATATGATAAAATAATAAATGCCGAGCATATACAAACAATTAAACCGGTAGGATATTTGGATTTCCTATATCTCTTATCAAACAGTAAACTTGTATTGACAGATTCTGGTGGAGTTCAGGAGGAAGCAATAACATTGAATGTACCTTGCATAACCTTAAGATACAACACGGAACGGCCTGAAACCATTTTAGCAGGTGGAAATGTATTGGCAGGTACAAATGAAGATGAAATAATGGAAAGCATCAACAATATTCTAAATAACAAGGATGTTTATGACAAAATGTCAAATGCAGTCAATCCTTATGGTGATGGAAACAGTTCAAAAATCATATTAAACATAATCAAAGAGTATTTTGAAGAAAAGGTTTTCAACGAAAATTGCAAACAACAAATACTTGATTTTGAAGGTTATTATCTTAAAGAAATCAAAGAAAACATTACAGTACACGATTTTGAACAAATAAATGAGAATCATAAAATTGAACAGATTTTCTCAAATGGTTTGCCGGAATTAATAGAAAAAGAAACAGATTTAAATAATAAAACTATTATTGTGAAAAAATTCGAATCAAAAAATTAATATCTAATCAATTGTTTTTAATTTACATCCATTATTTTTATTTTTTTTTAAAAAAGGCGTTTATTCCTAGTTTTTAATATAATTTAATCAAATATTATAACGAACTATCCGATTACATGAAAAGTATTATTTTAAAGTTTAGCTATTTTTTCAAAACTTTATTATATTATTTTTAATATAATTATTAATTATTAATATAAAAAATTAAAGACAGTTGGTATTTTATTAAATATAATACTCAGTGTATTTTTTTTGAGTAAAATTTTAAAGAGCGAATGAAAATGAAAATATGTGTTATAGGTCAGGGTTACATAGGTCTGCCAACAGCAATTCTATTTTCTCAAAATGGATGTGAAGTTGTTGGTGTTGATATAAACGAAAAAGTCGTTTCATCATTGAACAAAGGTATATTAACAATTGAAGAAGAAGGATTAGGGGAATCCTTAAAAAACACGATAAATTCAGGTCATTATGTTGCTAAATCACATCCTGAAGAAGCAGATGCATATATAATCACAGTTCCAACCCCTTACATTAAAGATAGTTTTGAATGTGATTTATCTTATGTTGTTTCTGCATGTAATTCAATATTACCATATTTAAAAAAGGGTAATGTGGTTATAGTTGAATCAACAATTGCTCCTCTTTCCATGAAAAATGTTATCAAACCTTTATTTGAAAAAGAAGGTTATGAAATAGGTTCTGATTTATACTTGGCACATTGTCCTGAAAGGGTATTGCCGGGTAATCTTGTATATGAACTAATCAACAATAACAGAATTGTTGGAGGAATAACAAAAGAATGTGCAAGTAACGCAGCCGACGTATATAAAATATTCGTAAAAGGAAATGTCATAGAAACTTCAGCAGAAGTTGCAGAAATGTCCAAGTGTATGGAAAACACTTTTCGTGATGTGAACATTGCATTGGCAAATGAACTGGTTAAAGTATCCAACAAACTAGGGGTTGATGCTCTTGAAGTTATCGAAATCGCTAATCAACATCCAAGAGTAAATTTACATCAACCAGGACCAGGTGTTGGAGGACATTGTCTGGCCATTGACCCATACTTTATTTATGCATTAGCACCTCAAGAAGCCAGATTAATCAAATTATCCAGGGACATCAATTCCAGCATGCCAAGTTTCGTAGCTGAAAAAACAAATAAAATATTTGAAAAATACAATGACAAATCAAATAATATAATATCCATTTTCGGTCTTTCATATAAAGGAAACTCAGATGATGACAGGGAAAGTCCTTCTTATGAAATAATTTCTTTACTTGAAAAAGATTATGAAATAAGGATATATGACCCACACATTCCTGAAAAAAGCTTGTCATTTGAAGATGCAATCAACGATTCATCATTGATCTTGATTTTAACAGACCATAACGAATTCAAGCATATGGATTATAAAAAAATCCTTGAATCCATGAAAAATCCTGTCATATTCGATACAAAAAACATCATTGACAAGAAAGAAATAGATGCAGACGTATCCCTGTATAACTACGGAAATATCTTTTCAGTGGAAAACTAATAATTAATGATTAGAAACCACTATCTCTTTTTTATTTTAAATTATTTATTTCTCATAACGTATTACAATCAATCAAAACCACAAATATATTATTAAAACAAATTAGTTATATTATTTAATTTAAATATATCATTAATACTTATCTTTTAAAGGTTTAAACATGACATCAGATGATTTTAATATAGTATTAGAAAAAGAAAAAAACACTGCACTACCCAAATTGGCAGATATTAATGTGGCAGTTGTTATGGATTCATTTTCATACAATTCATATAAAATGGAATTCAATGCTTTTTGTTTAGAACCAGATTCATGGTTGGATGTATTTGAAGAAAATGAAATAGATTTGTTTTTCTGTGAATCAGCATGGCACGGCGTTGGAAAATCAAATATAATTAACAATGTTGCTGTTGAAAACATTGATTCACCATGGGAACATAAAATTACATACATCAACAGGGACAAAGAAAAGACATTACTAAAAATCATAGAATATTGTAATGAAAACGATATTCCAACAGTTTTCTGGAATAAGGAAGATCCAAAATCATTTGACATATTTGTTGATGCAGCCTTAAACTTTGATTACATTTTCACATCAGATTATGATTCAGTTAAAAAATATCTGGTAAGGGGTCATGAAAATGTACATCCATTACTATTTGCTTCCCAAATAAAACATTTCAATCCAATTCAAAATAAAGAGCGTTCAAAAGACATTATTTTTGCAGGTAGTTGGTACGGCTATGATTTTCCTCAAAGATGTGCATTGATGAAAGAAATGTTTAACAAAATCATTGAAAGTGGTTATAACCTTAAAATTTACGATAGAAACTCTAAAATCAGCGATAAAAATCCTTCATGGAAATATCCTGATGAATATGATGAATTCATTAACCCGAGTGTATCCTTTGACAATATGGATGAAGTATATAAGGAAAGTAAGTATTCATTAAACATAAATTCCATAACAAACTCACCTACAATGTTTGCAAGAAGAGTCTTCGAGTTAATGTCTTCTAACACGTATGTAATCTCAAATTATTCAAGTGGAGTTTATGATTTATTTGGAAACAATGTCTATTACCTGGATAAGGAAGAATCATTGGATTTAAATCAACAGGAAGTGGAACGGGTATGTGAAGAAAATCTTTACAATGTTCTTAAAAATCACAATTATACCCAACGCTTCAAATATATTCTAAACGTTATAGGATTTGAATATGATGAATCCGTTGAAAATGTATATGTGATATATACTGATGATTCATATGATGCAGTAAAGCAAGACTTTAACAAGATAAGTTATAATCATAAAAAATGTTTGATGATAACATCCAATCCTGATTTGACAAAAGATGAGAAGGATGAAAAAATTCAGATTATAAATCAGGATGATTTAATGAATTTAGCAGATTCATTTGATGGGGATGATTATTTTATAATACGGGATTTAAAAAAGGATATTAACCAAAAATTTGTTGATAAAGCAGTATTACATTATAAATATCTAAACAAAGACTATCTCATAGAAGAAAATGCTAATAAATACATATTAAATACCACAACAAAGTATGAAAACAGGTTATTTTCAAACAATAATTTCAAAAGAATTATTTTCAGTATGTTAAATGACAAAAAAGAAGAATATACAGTTTATTCAATTTAAAATAATTAAATCAAGGTGATTTTTTTATGACATCAGTTAAGAGTGATTGCATTACAATTTGTTTAACAATATCTTCAAAACAAAACTATGCCCAGAACATTTTAAACAAGATATTTGAACAAAATTTCAAAAAATATAACATCATCTGTATAATGGATGAAGAATGTTATGAAAATCAGGATTTAATAAATAAATACCAGCATGATAATATTCAAATAATCAAGACAGGTTCAGAAGATCTAATTGAAAGTATTGAAAGTGAATATTTAATCTATTTGGATTCAAACAACTGCCATCTTGGAATAGATTTAAAAAATATTTGCAACTACCTGAAAAATCATGATTGTGATGTATTGTCATTCAACTCTATCTATGCATATGATAATGCAGATATCACTTATGAAAACGATTCTTACTTAAAAAAAGACTTAGTCTCTAAAATACTTTCCATGCCCAAGTTTATTGACGGAATATATAATGTGGACTACCTTAAGAAATTAAAAGTCACAATTCCCCGAATAAATGACTATTGTGAAAATATGTTCTTCTATTTTAAAACCATGTTTTCAACATCAAAAATGCAAATTACTCAAAAAGCAACATACAATAAGAGAATATATAAACAGGACATAAAAGAACATGTTCTGACAGATTTTGCCATTCAAGATACCAGTATAAATGATTTTAAATTTAATACCAACAAGTTCTTCAAAACACTTTATGCTATACTGGATATTTTCGAAGAGAAAGATTTGATTCAAAGATATGGATATCAGATATTCAACTATATATTTAATCTGCTTAGAAACCTTTACCAGTTA
>AUXO014537003.1_pt1 | contig 15666 bp, 16 predicted proteins | sample 768731 | NCBI WGS metagenome assembly AUXO01 (sample SAMN02715735, study PRJNA202380) | gut metagenome | biome: sheep rumen | host: Ovis aries | place: New Zealand: Palmerston North
TAAAGGCATTAGCTGCAATATTTGTCACACCATCAGGAACATTAACTTCACCAATGTCTTTGTACCCATTAAAAGTTGTCCCTATTGTGCCAGCTTTAAATACGCTGTCGCCACTTGGAATATCTTCAATAGCCTGGGCCATTTCTCCAATGGTATAAGTATCGGAGGAGCCATTTTTAGCCCTTATAGCTGATGCTATCGCCTGAATATTTTCTTCAGGATATAATTTTTTAGCCATAATTTACCTCCTTAATATTCAGTATTTGACCCATCTGGAAGATCTGCTGCTACCCACTGTCTATTTGAGTCTACAGTAAGAACTTTGCCAACGTCTGATGAGGTTATAGCTGGTAATACATATGATTTGATATCTCTAGTAAAAAGGTATTCCAAATAACCGGTATTAGCATCGTTCATAGAATACACTATTAGATTAAACATTTCAGATATTCTAAAGAAGTATATGTTAATTCTATTAGTAGAAGAACCTCCGCATGGAATACCATAATACACGGACCCATTCCATTTGTTTTCAAATATTATATATTTGCCGCTTATAGAAAGATCATATAAATACTTACTGGTTATTCCTGATGGCAAATTAATATTTTGCTCTAATCTATTGTTTCCCAGATTAACCACAATAGCGCTCTGTTCGTTGAGGTCAATACCCTTACCCCAAACACCTTCGATAACTTTCAAAACTTTACCATTATCTTCTGACGTTACTTCTGGTAAGCCACCTCCAATATAATTGATCAACTCACTAAGTTCAACAGCTGCTGTTTCCTTATATTTTGGATTTTCTTTAGCAGTAGCTATTTGAACAAGATCGTCATCGTGAAGGTCACCAGCCTTAATCTTTTTGAGCAAAGAGAGTTTATAGCTCTTGGCAAGCTCATCTGCATTGATTATTCCCATGATTTTTCTCCTTTATAGTTTTTTCTAGCTTATCACACTCAAATTGAGTTCTGATTTCTGGCGAATATTCAGTTTTAAATTTAGGATTACTTGTAAAATAACATTCCTTCTGGCAAGAAGTCTTTTTACATTCCGTATTAAGTTCAGGATTACAAATATAAAGTGGTTTCATGAAATTGTCCATATGTATTTAACCGTTTTAGCTCCATTAGCAGGAATAGTTATAGGTTCTGATAGTACTTCGTGAGCGATTAAAGAATCATATGCAATATTTCCGTCCTTACCAAATAATATTTTTACTATACCAACTTCTTTAATTACCTGCGGATTAGATGTACTATTTACTAAATTAGCAATAAACACATATTCTATAGAATCTAAATTATTATTTACTGTTAAATTCTGAGAATTTATGCTAACATAGTTATAATTAGTAATATCATCATTCATAGCATATTGACTAGAAACTGTAGGAGTATTGCTATGTCCAAATCTTAAACTAAATAAATTATGACCCTGATTTATTTGAGTCTCACTGCCATAATTATGACCATGATTTACAGTACATGTATTTCCAGAAAGATCTTTTATTGTTGTCGCAAACTTATAAACATTATTATAATATCTTTGGCTATACATCCATGCAAAATAATTCTGTAAAAGCATTATTCTTCCTCCGTAAATATAAAGCTACTAGATTCTGATTGTGATCCATCAAATACTAATGGTTTAAAAGAGAATCCACCCCCACTCGCAGGTTCTACCGTAACTTGTCGTAATCCATCATACCCAGTATCCGCTTCTACGACCTGTTGGGTACTAGTTGGCGTAATAGTTTTATCCTGCAGATTTATTGTTGAAGATAGACCTAAATCATCTACACCAGTAACCTCAACTGCACCAACATTTGTCAAATATCCATTTGAATCGTATTCACAAATTATTTCCTTGACTGTGGATACACCAGCATTATCTGTTTTAGTTAAGTAAAACGAAGTAATTTTGCCATGCGAATCCAATGTCACATTTGAAATATCATAGTGTTCGCCATTTGCCATAGTGATTCGGCCTGTGTAGTCCTGATCTAGGTCAATTCTAGCAATATCATTCTCATTGACCGTATTGAGGACCAATGTGCCAGTATTAGCGGCGGCAAAGCCTTTAAAGAACGATTGAATATCTGCTATTCCTGTCATGTTTGATCCTCTCTACTCTTTGTAAAGTTTAAGCTCTTTCCAATAACATTTACTAGATTGCGATATGTATTTAGCGGCTATACAAATATAATCAATTGATAGATTCCTTGTATTATTTATAGTATATTCTGCATAATTTAAATAAGCAGGAAATGTCGCTGATCCACCAGGAGGTGCAACTTTTTGTATTTGTGTTCCCCAAGATTGTCCAGTTGCATTAGTGATTGATCCATTTTCTAAATGATAAAAAGCTATTCCTAAATAATCGTCCATTTTTTCAGTCATACATATTAAAGTTACTTTTGTTATATCTTCCATATGTTTTATAGGAATAAATATGTCGACTTGAGGATAATATCCTCTTGGTTCTGTACCCCAACCAGATCTTGTTAAAATATTTTCATTATTTAATTCAAGTTTTGGTAAACTAGACCATGATATAGGGTATCTTACTCTACCTCCGTTTGCACAACATATAATTTTATTAGCTGCATCTGGATGTTGAGATAAATAATTATTTACATTAATGATATTATTTGTATCTGGAGTGCCAACAAATGATATCTGATCACTAAAATCAAATCCAGGTAACATAAGTTTCCTATTAAAAAATCCTGGAATATCAGAACTAAATACCCTTAAATCTTCTGGTTCTTCACTTAACAAATGCCCATACTTACTTATTCCAACGATAAGACCTTTTTGGAAAATCTCCTCTAATTCACTAGACATTTGGTACCTCTGCATTTCTAAAAGCGGAAAGGGCCAGCGCTATGGCTAACCCATTTTGATAAACTATTTCAGCTTGATTAGCCATAGTCGTGACCTCCTATTTTGAATGTTATGATACTTTAGTGTATCTAACAGTTACAATGCCCATAGATATAGTTACACCTCCAGCATTATTTGTAAGCTGTAAGCCTAAACCTTTAGACACAACGGTAGTTCCTATTCCTCGAATATTCTCTGTAGCATAAATATCGCCACTTGTATCTCTAAGAGAAATATTTTGTAACCATACCCACGATACTGTTCCAGATCCAAGGCTTGCATCAAGTGTAATAGTTGCATTTGGACTCACGGTGTCTGTGAACAAATATGACTTTTCATATACAGTTGAATTGAAAAAAGTTCCAACAACTTGTTCAGTCGTAGAATAAACATGACCTCCAGCAGATGGTGTTTGATTTACCCATTTTCCAGAGGTATTGTCATATGCAAGAACCTGACCGTTTGACGGAGATGTTATAGCGGTGTCAGATAAATCAGACAGCGATGATGTTCCGCCTTCAAATTCTACCTTATATACTGTAATATTATAATGATTCGGGTATTTTGACCAAACTCTAAATGTATCTAGAGTAGAGTTTTCAATGTGAACATATATATCTATAATAGTAGGAGACTTCTGCACATCATAAAATTTCTGTTCAATAGGTCTTCCTGATCTATAAAACTTCATAGCAAGTGGTAAATTACCTGTAGTAGTTCCGACAATATGTACTAAGTCGCCGATCTGTAATGCAGGATCAAGAGTAACATCTTTTTGGCCATAATTAGCCGTTGCATTAGCTATCTGTGTTTCGGTTGTTACATTGTTTAAAAGCCATTCAGTGGTTTTAATATTCTCAACATTATCATCATACATATATCCATATGTCTCATTTGAGCATATTACTTGTGCAGCGGCGATTTTTTCAGTATCTGAATTAAATCGTATCTCAACGATACCTCTATTAAGATCGTTAAATATAAATCTACTATTTACAAGATTTGTACCTGATTGTACCAATTCTTCTTCAGAATTAAGACCCCACCATTCAGTAAACTCTCCTAAATGATTTACGTTTCTCATACGTATATAACAGGCTGTTGGATTATACAATATCTTTGCAGAAATTGCTGATACTGTTGTATCACTTGGATCTACCAATGTAACATGACCACTATTTTCAACCCAGCGTTTCCCTTCTTCTATTGTTACTTCAGCAAGGAAACCGGAATACTGCATATAGTTCTTAAAACCAGTTACCTGTCCTCTGATAGCCTGACCTAATGACGGCCAAGTTGTATCATTTGTATCGATTCGAGCATCGGCAATTTCATCCTCAAGATCAGAAATGTCTACGCCAATATCTTCCAAAAGATCTACAACCTGATCCCACTGTGAGGGAGTTGGTGTTCCCGGAGTCTGACCGGGATCGTAGAATGATGACGTTATCTCAACCGTTACTGCATTTGTTGTGATTCGCTTGTTATTAACGCTACCACCAAAAACTGTAACTATGAATTTATTTGGTGCATCTTCATCTAGGATTTCATGAGGAACATGTGTTCTCCAAATACCATCTTCTCCTTCTGTAAGAAGCATGCCGTATGCTGTACCATCTATTGCCGATGGAGTAACTGCATTATACACTGTGTTCACACTCTGAAATACAGCAGTTCTTCCACCAACGCCATTCCAAGAGGAGTCAAACTCAATTTCCACATTAGGATAGTTTACTGCCTCTGTGGCTACTATTTCACGGCCAGCTCGAGTTAATGTCTGACCTGATACATATAATCTCATTTTTACTCCTCCTTAACTAGGCCAATCTTTGAATGTTATTTTTTCGCCACTTGCTTGGTTTGTAAATATAACATTTCCATTAGAAGTAGTTATATTAAATATGTTTGTAATAGGTTCTGTTTGTCCCTCTTCCTGGCCATCTGTACTATTATAAGTTGATACAGCTGTTACTTGGAACTGTGTTGCTGAATTCCATTTAACTTCAGAAACTCTATAAATCTTGTCTTTTATAGTTTTTGATGTATCGACATTTATTACAGATGATCCTCCCGAAAGGCCACCAATTACTGTAGCAAGTGAAGCTGCTACTTCTCCGAGATCTATTGAATTATAATGTCCAGAGAGAACATTATAGTCAGTTTTTACAACCTTTGTTTTAATAAATATTCCAGCTTGTTCATGATAAACAGATACTATATCACATAACTCAACTTTATTGAGTTCCGCTATTTCTTCTCCGGTTATTCCGTAATGATTTGATCCATCAGCTATGGACGCATCTGTAAGATTAAAGAATGACACAGTTATCTGAATTTTTACTTCTGAATAATCAGTATTTCGAAGCCAAGCTTTACCAGCTTCTTTTAACTGATCGTTACTTGGTTTATCGTCCCAATTGTCCGAAAGATCTAGCAAAAATACTTTTTCTTTGTTTCCAGATGGATTACGCCATATAATAGGTGCATAATCAGTATCAGAATCTCCGCTTACCTTCTTAAGTCTAACAGATGAGTCTTCTTTTGACCATATAGGAAATACACCATCATATACGTCAGCATTATTTATTGTGTGGTTAATATCAGTCATGTTTTTACCATAACGTATTGTTACACCGCGATCTTGCCCTCTAGACTGTAAGAAAGAAATATTATAATTATCAAACTTGAATTCTCCATCAGGCCATATAGTGAGCATGTTATCGTCGCCGTCTCCACCAATAAGGGCTCGAAGATTCATGTACGAACTATTCAAGTTCCATCCTGCCCAATACCCACTTATTGTAATATCGGATGCAAACGTGAAATACATAGTTGTAGGCCAAATATGACTCATAGCTGGTTGAGCACAAAAATCCCATAACCATTTTGGAGTAGCAACATTACTATATCTCGCATCTAATGACACGCCACCAGTTATGAAGTTTATTAAATTATAACTAACATGATAAGCAGTAATTTGTGCCTCACCATTAATTTTTTTCTGTATGTCTACTATCCTAAATAACTGAGGATTGTCATACATATTAGGTTTGCATCTTAAATAATAACCCGTTTGTATCCTATCATAATTTCGGCCATTCATTGGATAAGTCATGTTAAGATCAAACGAGCCATTTCTTTCCTCAACAACATTGCAGTTTGTTGCATCTGGCAAATACCCTATACAATTATCCATCCCGCTTCCGGTGGATGGTCTTTGACTAAACAAAGCTATTAAATTGTCCACCATCTAGGGATCACCTCCACACTGGTTATTCCTGAAGTCCATGCGAATATTGTTGAACCTTTTGTTATTACTGGAAATTTATTATCCTCAAAAGTTATATACGAATTTTTATTAGAAACAGTTCTTGGATTAGATCCTGTTATAGAATAGCAATCCATAAGTTCACTATCTATATAAATAGGACCAGTTGTACCATTAACTGTAATTTTCTGTTTAGAGTTTAATGTTACAAAATCATTTGAAAATGTTCCGGATCCAGTAATTTTAATGATAGGTCTAGCGTCAAACATTGTAGGATTAAATATACTAGATCCAGAAGTTGTTAATTCTATTGTGTCGTCTCCACTTACCAAATATCTTTGTGGCTTACAACTGAACGAAACAGAAATTCGCCCGGCGTGCTGTAAAATATTTGTTATAGTTCCTTCATCTATGAAAGCGGCCATACAATAATGCTCTGGGTCATAGCTATCTGTGAGTTTAGCGTATCCATTCGCTGAATGTAACCAGTCTGAAAGCTCATAAGCCAATCTGGCAAAATTTATGTTCTCATCTCCAATAGCTAAATTATAAGACCTTTTTACATTATTGTATGAACCGTTATCAACAAGTACATCACCATTCCTACCAGAAACATGTGTAAAACTAACGTCTCTAGCTGGAAAAATATAATCCGGAGGTTGCTCAACCAAAATCGGAGCACTAAACCTCTTGCTATTTGTGGAAACTCCATTAAAATTTATTACTCCCATTTTGATTGTTTTCCTCCTTCATTTTAATTATAAGCTATTTCTTTAAATAATTTATTACCAACTTTTCCAACTGCCGCATCAGCACTAGCTTTCGCTAATATTTGTTGTCTAATATATGATGAAGCATCTTTAGCACTCATCATATCATCAACATCTATATTCAATGCGACATCTCCATTAATGACTAGCATAGCATCATTAGTTGGTGATCTCTTAATTTCGCCACCTCTTAAAGCATCTGAAAGATCAGCATCGTACCATCTCTGACCACTCTTTGCTGAATTATTAAGATTATTAATAATATCAGTCATATCCTGAACAGTAAGAGCTGTCTGTACTATTTCATTCTTTAGATCTTCTGCTGCTCCTCCGAATCCGACAGATGCTCCGTGACCTGTTCCGTCTTCACTTTCAAAAGTAACAACGGCTCCTTCTGCTAATTTTCCAGATCTATTATAATTCGTATTAGAAAATTTCTTTATAATTTCTGGATCGATTTGACCGCCATTTCCAGTTTTAACATCCATATTTGTATATGCATAAAAGAGACCCATTAATCTAGAATACTCTTCGTCACTATATATGGCGTTTCGATCCTCTACATATTTTTGTGCAGCACGCATAGCTTCACCTATTGTATAATACTTAGGGAATAGACCTTGCGTACCCGTAACATAAGAAGATGTAATAGCTCTAAATTCATCAATCCATTTTTGATCCCAGTTACTAGTTATTAGATGTGATTTTAAGAAATCGTCGTATTCCATCTCGGCCTGTTTAGTATATGTCAATGCATCCCAATAATCTTCTATCTTATTAAGAAATTTTTCGACATATTGAATAACTGGTTCGAGTTTTTTCTTAATTTCTTCACCTAATGTTTGGAATGCCTCAACAGCAACTTCAACATACCTTGTGAATCCCTCACCTAAAGATTCCATAACTTCTTTAGCGAAACCGGTTACATCTTCTCTAAATTCAGCGAACTTAGCATTTGTTGACCATCCACCTAATAAACCTAATATCAATCTAAGTAAAGATGTTATTACATTCCATGCAGCATCAATTAGCTCATAGTAATTTTTATCGATCCAATCGGAAAGATCATTCAATAATTTTATTGTCGTATCTCCTAACCATCCAGCAATATCTTCTATTAATGGTGTTAATTTATCTAAGAACGGTCTAAGATTTTCTTTTAACCAATCTAATATCTTATCTAATAATTCACCAAGTTTCTCAAGTATTTTAGGAGTAAGTTCAACAAATTCATTTACTATCGATAATATAAATTTACCAACCTCATCTAATAATGTTGGTAAATTATCGTTGATAGCTTTTAGACCGTCAACTAAGAATTTCATTATATTATCTATTATTTTCGGTCCATAAATTTTAAGATTTTCTGTAATATCATATAAGCATTCAAATATAGCTTTAACTACAGCTTTTAAAACAGTTGTTATAACATCTCCAATTATAGTAAGGCCTTTTTCTATTTGAGGGCCAAATGAACCTGCTATTATAGCTACTTTTGTTAAATATCCAATTCCAGCAGCTAAAGCACCTAAACCTGCTGCAAATACTGTAAACGCAGTAGCTATACCGACTAGTAATTTAACGACTGCTGACGCTATAGCACTTAAGCCTCTTCCAAGACTTCTTAAATTCTTTGTAAATTTACTTAATACGATTATAGATACAACTACTGCTGCTAGACATATTACAGCGCCCATTACATCTGGTATAGTACCTAATACCCACATGGCAGCAGATAATATAACTATAACGCCAGCCATCATTGCTAAACCTTTAGATATACGTCCCATATGAGAAGATTTGCCTTCAAGTAACGTAACTAGGAAATATATGCTCAATGTTATTGCTAGAAGGCCACCAACAGCAGTTAGCATTTGTTCAGGATTTAGCTTTCCTAAATTCTTTATGGCATATGACATTATTAAAACGGCAGCTGAAATATTTGAAACTAATTTACTAATTTTATTCATTCCGCCTTCATGTTTTTCAGCATCTTTTGACAAGGATACCATTAAATTCAGTAAGAGCATTGTAATTAATGACATTATACCAATAGCAGCAGTTCCGGCTACTATAGAGTCGACAGGAACCTTACCTAATATAAGTAATGCTGCTGCAATTTTTAACATCATTGTAGAAACTTTACCTAATAATCCAGATACTAAATCTAATTTATCTGTATCTATTTTAACGTCTTTGGCTAGCTGACCCATTACATACATTATTATAATAGAAATTGCAGCCATAGCTGTTAAACTAATTGCTGATGCCATTAATGAATCTGGAGATAACTTACCTAATATAAACATTGCAGCTGACATTTTTATCATAAACCAGCTTAATGTATTTATAGCTCCATTCATTTTTTCAATTACTGAAACATCTAAATTTACGGAACTCATCGAGCTTAATATAAAAGTAAATACTGTTACTACAGATAATATAACAGCTAATGCGCCTACAGACTTTATCATTTTATCCTTATCTATAAATGATAAAACAAGCATAGCTATAGCAAATTTTGTTAAAAACTTAGAAATTGAGTTTATTGCTTTAGAAGCTCCCGTAACATCGGTTGCAGTTCTATTAATTAAAGTCATAGATGCAGTAAGCATGCCTAAAACAACCCCAATTGTTCTAATCCCAGCAATAGACTTTTCTTCTTTTATACTTCCTAATATCCATATAACGGCTGTTATCTTTAATAAAGCTGTAGAAATTTTAGACATTCCTTTTCCTACTTTATCAGCTCCTCCAGCAGATTCTAATATCTTTAAAGATGCCGTTAAAATAGTCATAACAAGTGTTATAGACATTATTCCAGAATCTATTTTTTCAGCTGGTATTGTAGATAGCAATTTTAAAGAAGCAACTAATATAAGTACGGCAGTTGCAATCTTTGTAAACGATTTGGCTATCATACTTGTAGCAAAACCTTCTTTTACACTACTTGTAGACATTGTTTCCAATGCTATCATAAGTTCTGCTATAAAAGTAGTTATAACTACGCCAGATTTTGCTAATTTATCAGTCGGTATAGATATCATAGAAAGTAATGCTACGACTAATAGACCGATAGCAGCTGCCAATTTAAGTAACGCATTAGCTTTTATAGAAGCCGCAATTGCTGACAGTACTTTACTTACAGATTCTCCAACTTTAGCTATAGACTCACCTATCTTACCAAATGACTCTACAATAGTTCCTTTATCTTTCTTTAATCCTACTAAAAAACCAATAAATTTCTTTATTATTCCAGCTTTTATCAGATTCTCTATTATCATCCATATACTAATTTCGCCAGATCTAACTTTTCCAATTAGATCTTTTATGGAATTAACTGCTTCTTTTAGTCTTCCTCCAGTTAAATTATCTATTCCATTGTAGACACTAATAAAGAAATCTTTTATTCTTTTTGCTGTTGCTTTAAAGAAATTACCTATAACTTCAAATATGGTCTTTATCTTATCAGTTTTTGAAGTTGTTTCATCAAGTCCTTTAGAAAGTCCGGTAAAAAACTTATTTTTATCAAAAGGTCGTAAAGCTTCTTTAAATTTTGGTAAAGTAGTATTAGTAAGTTCCTGCATTCTTTTAGTTGCTAATCTAGTATTTAAAACATCTTTGTCAAGCCATTCAGGACCTACTGTTTTTTCTTTTTCTTTTTTAAACTTACTAAAGAAATCGGATACTGCGCTTTTTGCATTATTAAATTTCTCTTTAATATCAAAATTTTCAACTAAATCTTTTACAGCGTCTCTTATGTATTCTAAGTGAGCTCTTATAAAAGGAAGTGCCTCATAATTTATAAATGCCAAAACTTTTATCATTTTGTCGAATGCTAACGTTGCTAATGTACTAGCGAAGAACGCCACTTTTGGTGCAACTTCTCTAGATAAATATGATGCAAACTCTTTTAATTTATTATAAAATTCACTTAATAATTGTATAGGTTTACCTATTATTTTATTAAAATTAATTAAAGAATCTTCAAATAGTAAGGTCCCGCTTTGTTTTCTTGCAGCCATTAATGATTTAAATACACCAGTAAATGCACTAAAAAATGTTTTAACTAAATATATGCCATGTTCTAAAACAGTAAACAAACCATTTAAAACCTTAGCAATCCATCTTATAGCATTTAAAATATAATCTATGTATGGTCTCTTATTGTCTACATCATCCAGTCCATTAGTTACTGATTTAAATAAACTTGCGAACGAAAATATCAAAGTTTTTACAATCCTAACAATCGGTTGGAATATAACTTTTATATTGTCATATGCTTCTTTAGCTAAATATATAGCAAACTTTATTACATTTGTTAAACCGATTGCGGCATTTCTTAAACCGTTTATAAATCTCTCAGTAGGTTTTATAGATTGTCCAAATTCTTTAATTCTTTTACTAATATTAAGTAATGATTCTACAGTAGGAGCACCAAAGGCATCTGTAAATACTTGCTTAACAACACCAACTACTTCTTTGACGTTTAAATATATCTCTTTTAAACCTTCAAGAAGATCGTCTCGGCCGCCAGCATCATGCCATTCTTTAAATATTCCGTCTAAATAATCTATAGGACCTACAAATACGTCCCACATTTCATTTGTAACGGCAGTCCATAACTTTTTAGCTTCATCGAGATCGCCAAATATAGATTGAATAATACTATACCATGAAGATGATGCGGCATCTTTTGTTGCATCTACAGCTTCACCGAATGTCTTAGCAACCTGACCCATTTTGAATGCTTTTTGAGATAGAGCATATTCAGTTTCAAGTCCATTTTCTCGTATATATTTATCAAATTCAACCATGGCTTGAGCTGAGGTGTCAAATCCTTCACCGGCAGCTTCAGCCTCTTCCATGTATTTCTTTAAATCTGTAGAATACTTACTATATTGTTTTAGAGTAGTATTAAGAACATCTACATCAAGCCATTTGTCTTTTAAAGACTCTGACATTGATTCTACGGAAAATTCTTCAGAACCTCCGACAGCTTTATATAAACCGTTTCCTAAATCTTCAACTTTCCCAGCGGCTATACCGGCAGCTATTGCTGTCTCCTTAAATTCCGGTCCTAGCATATTGAGCATCTGTATAGATTTAGCATCCATACCGCCCAAATATCCCATACCCATTGCCTGGGACAGATTATAAAAGGCTGAAGCAGCTTTTTTAGCATCTACGCCTGATGCAGCAGCCCAAGAGCCTATGCCCTGTATCGCTTCTGTAGCGACATCAATATCTACACCAGCGTTTGTAAATTTGGCTAGTGCATCCGTCATATCATTCAAAGAATATGACGTCTCATCAGAATACCATCTTAAAGAATCTATTCTTTCTTGTACTTCAGATACTGACTTATCAGTGTTTGCAGTTAATACCTGAACAGCGTTTGTTACTGTTTCATATTTTTCATATCCGGCAGTAATATTATTAATACCGGATAAATCTTTTACAACTCCAACAAGTTTAGATGCCACATATGTTTCTATATCGGCACCTATTTTTCTTAATGCGCCAGAAGCTATCTCTCCAAATATAGAAAATTTGCTAGTAGCTTCTTCGACGTCTTTTGTCATGGCGTCAGTCGGCAAATCCTTCATTGCCTTCGATACATCATCTAAAGAGTCCGCCGAACTTTCAAAATCCATTGACTCATTTAACTTATTTATACTTTTTATAGTATCGTCAGCAGCTTTTTTAAATTGAGAGTTATCTAATTTAATACTAGCTATTTTTGTATCAATTGTCAAGATTTAACGACCTCCTCCCATAGCTTATTTTTTAATGCTTCAAAAGCAGGGGCTAATGACGGATTCACATAATCTATTCCATATACGAACCCGCCATTATTTGTAACATGTCCATACTGTAATAGTATAGCAATATTTACTCCATTTTGAATATTGTCGTTATGATACTGTATTTCTATACTATCTTTTTTAGTTTTTATAGAATACGTCCAAGATTCAGCTGTTTTTCCTGTATCTTTTGGAGTATTTTTAATTAATTCTTCAAGACCCATCTTAGCATACTTATTACATATTAAATATGTTTTTCTATCGATAGATCCCAACCAGAATTTTAATTTTTCAAACATACCAGTACTGGACATTTTCATGCTCATATGTTTACCCCTTAGAATTTAGAGCAGCTCGTCTTTGTTTATTTAAAGCATGCCTTGCGGAACTACTCATTTTTTCTGGTGTAGAATTTTTGATTCCATAAATCTTTAATAAAGCTAGTAGTTTGTTTATATGCCATTTTTCACAACTAAATGGTATTTGTGCAACAGCCATATAGTAATATATCATTATCGCGGCCATTGGGTCACCAGCTTTTTTATTAGCACCTTCTTTTTGCTTAGGTTCCTTTAATTTAAATGGAATCATTGGATCGGCTATATAATCGTTTATTCTTTTGTAATCCTTTGGAGATAATGCCGTAAATACTTCATCTTGTACCTTATTAATGCACATGCACTTATAATAATCTATATACTCTTCTGTAGTCTTCTTATCTTCTGATAAAAAAACTTTTTTATGTTTTTCTTCCCATTTAGATATGGATAGTAAACTATGTTCCATAGCTAAAGTTTGTTCATTTATATAAACAAATTCTTCTTTTTCCTCATTCCATATCTCTTTTTTGGGAACATGTATATAAATCATATTATTTTACTTCTGTACTTGGTGCATTTACATTATCCATTTTAGGCATAAGGCCCTGAATAAATTCAGTTGCGGCATTTTCCTTAGAAAGAAGTTCAATGAATAGATCGCTATAAGCATTGGTCTGAGAAAATGCTTCGCTTAAAGCAGGACTTTTTACTAAGCGTCTTCCATCTGGAGATTTCTCACCATAAGCCTTAAGTATTATTTCTTTAAATACCTTCGCAAGCAACGGAAGATCCTTAGCATTAACTATCTGCTGCATTCTTTCAGCCCAACCACCAGTTGTGCCCATTTCCATTTCCATAAGTTCCGCCTGAGTAAGATTGAAATAAAATTCCTCAGTTCTTTCATCCCCGTTAAAATCGACATAAGTCATAGTTTTCTTTAACATAAAAAATAGTCTCCTTTTCTTTAAAAATAGAGGGCCACCATTTTAGGTAACCCTCTTCCATTTTGAATTACGCTGCCTGACCTGTTGTAAGAAGGCTATAAACCTGTGCAGGTGTAGGAAGCTTAGGATCTTTTCCAGAAGATCCATCAGTACCCCACAAGTATTCTTCAAGTGCCTTAAGATTATCTTTATCAGTCTGCTCAACATAATCCCTAGAATCAATTATGATTCTAGCTGTGGGCCTGTATTCAACGCCATTCTGTACAAGCGCACCAACCTCTACAGGTGTGCAAGATGCTTCCCAAGAGAATGTCATAGCCTCAGGCGAATCACTAACTGTCTGATACTGATTATCAGAAGGTGATGCGAGGCAACCATAGATTATATGTATCTTATAACCATGAGCGTCGCCATCTACATCATTTCCGATTCTTGTTCTATAAGCAAGACCAAATTTAGATCTCTTCTGCTGATAGATTCTCATCTTTGAGGTACTATCTTTTGCTATTCCATCGCATTCCGCGAATTCATCAGGATAAGTATATGCTTCGATTGAAACATTAAGATTCTCAGTGCTTATAAGGCTGAGATACTTAATGTTATCAGCATATATATCACTTGTTTCTCCACCCTCAGGTGTTTCTGATATAGAAGTGATACCACTCCATGCTACACCATTTTTATAACCGTATGTAGCGGATGAACCGGAACCAATTAAGCCATAAACATATAAAGCACAATGATCTATACCGGTTTCATAAAAACGTTTTGTATCCTGATCCCATACTAATTTTGCCATTTCGTTTTCTCCTTTAATTGTATAGTGTAAACGTATCATGATACATACCATTTGTGATAAAATTCCTATCGTATTTAATATTGTCAAATGCCATTAACAACTTTAATATTGTAGGATTTTGAGGTTCTGTACCAATCAATGTTATTGTGTAAAAGAAGTCTGCCTTATATGTTGTGTTGTCCGCTTTTCTAACTGGAATATTAGATCTAAAATACACAATACAAGGGTACTTCAATTTGATCGATTCTGGTGGCTGATAATACACATTGTTACTCCCAAGTATTTCTACTAGTTTCGCTTGGAGTTCTCTACGGCCTTCGACAAATCGATCAGTTATCGTCTGGTTGCTCATTGTAAAGTCCTCCTATTGTTATAGTTATACGAGGACGAGCGATTTCCGCATCAGTAATCTTCCATCTCGCCCCCATATATACTACATACTTCATGCAGGAGAAATTATCATACAGGAAAGCATCAGCCACTATGCTCAATTGGTTGGAAATATTTAAATTATCATTGATCTGCTCTGAACTTGGAGTCCATCGCCTAGATGAACGATTAACATCTCCATAGTATTGCCTTTCGATAGTCTCTGTAACGTGAATTCCAGGATCATCGGGTTTCTCATGGGTCATTACAAATCCTATCTTTCCGGAAAACTTTGCCATTTTGAATTTTTCTCCTTATTTAAGATCAACCCTGCTCGTTGGTTTCAACTGAAGGAATTGTAACATCGGGCTCATCACCGTCAAGTACGAATTCGATAGCAATTGCAGAGTAAGGCTTGATCAGAGCGCCTGAGCATCTGGTCTCGATGAGGTACTTCATAGCATTGTAGTCAATGTCGAAGTTATCGAAGAGATTTACAGC
>AUXO011283702.1_pt1 | contig 15665 bp, 12 predicted proteins | sample 768731 | NCBI WGS metagenome assembly AUXO01 (sample SAMN02715735, study PRJNA202380) | gut metagenome | biome: sheep rumen | host: Ovis aries | place: New Zealand: Palmerston North
GACCCCAATATAGAAGAATATCAGTATGCCGTACTAGTTAATCGCAAACCTACGGCTTCTTTGTTCCGAAATGCCGAGTTTAAGAGTTATGAGTGGTTAAAACATCCCCATATGAACGACACCTTAACTCCTGACGAAATAGCGCAAACATGGCGTGGAAAGTTTACATTTATAGAGGAAGATAAAGCCAGCAACTTACAAGGTTTGCGTGCGCCGCAAGCCGAGGCTATTCACGCATGGTTATCGTCCCGGCATAGTAGAAAAGACCGTGCAACCATTGTAATGCCAACAGGTACAGGCAAAACAGAAACCATGCTGGGAATAATGGTCGCAGCTCAATGCAAGAAGATATTAGTAACTGTACCACACGATGCGCTACGAGAGCAAATCTCAGATAAATTTATAACTTTGGGTAAACTCCATGAGTTTGGTATTGTTACTGACGATTGCAAGTGTCCATACGTAGGTGTGGTAAATAAAGGTATGTCCGATATAGAAGATTGGCGCATACTGCTAGACAAATCAAATGTTATTGTCACTACCATGGCGCTGCTTGTAAATGCCAGTCTGGAAGTTAAGCAGTTGCTATCAAGTCGCGTGACTAATGTATATGTAGACGAGGCACACCATGTAGAAGCATCCACATGGAGCAATTTTATAGATAGTTTTGAACGGACAAAGATAACACAATTTACAGCTACACCATTCCGTAATGATGGGAAGAAACTAAAAGGTGAATTTGTATATACATTCTCACTACGCGATGCTCAGCAACAAGGTTACTACCAGCGTATTAACTTCCTTCCTGTTTATCAGGTAGATAAAGAAAAAGCAGATGAAACGATAGCCCAAAAGGCCGTGGAGATTCTCCGTCATGACATTAATGACCTTCATAAGAATCATATTCTGATGGCCCGCTGTAAAGATACAACCCGCGCAGAACAAGTATATGCTTGCTATGAGAAGTACACGGATTTAAAGCCGATAGTAATACATAGTCGCACAACAGGAAAGCGAGAAATACTGGAAGAAATTAAGCGAGGAGAGCATAAGATTATCGTTTGCGTGAATATGCTTGGTGAAGGTTTTGATCTGCCGCAACTAAAAGTTGCCGCTATACACGATGAAAAAGCAGAGTCTACCTATTACTTTGCAATTTATAGGTCGTTTTACACGCACAGCAGATGATAGTATAGGGGAGGCTAGTTTTGTAACCAATATGGCGAATCCTCCTCTGGCCGCTGATATTCGTGATTTGTACCTAAAGGATGCTGATTGGAATATTATTATTCCTGGTCTTAACGATAGAAGTACAGACGAACAGCGAAAATTTGCAGAATTATTGAAGGATTTCCCTGATTTGCAAGAATCAAAGATACCATTCCAAAGTATTAATCCGGCTCTCAGTACGGAGATTTATCGTTTAGATAGAATGACCTGGATACCATCTCATTGGGAAAACGTCTTCACGGAACAAGACTACGACTACCGCTTCATGAGTGTGAACGAAAAGGACGATATGATGATTATCATACTTGGTCGTATCGAACGAGTCGATTGGACAAATTTTGAGGGAATCCAAAACCTATCTTGGAATGTGATACTTTTGCATAAGTATGATGCGGGAAATTATAAGCATCTCTATATAAACTCCTCATTGGGTAGCACGTCTTTCAATAAGTTAGTAGAAGAATTATTTGGGGCAGCGCAAGAAAAAATATTAGGAGATATAGTCTTCCGTTCCTTCCATGGTATGAATAGAATATTGGTTCAAACATTTGGAGGAAGAAAAGCAATTGAAGGAGATATCTCATACAAGTCTTATATTGGACGTGATGTTGAAAACGGACTTTCAGAGGCCAACCAAGGACAATTATTGCGAAACAATATTTTTGCATCAGGTATAGTTGAAGGAGATAAGACAACTCATGGTTGCTCAAGAAGCGGTAAGATATGGAGTTATAGACGTGGAAATCTTTTGTCATTTCAAGATTGGAGTCATAGAGTGGGAAGTTTAATCGAAGATCCAACAATAGATCCGAGAGAGTTGTTTAAGCATACACTAAGTGTTAAAAATGTTGGTTCATGCCCACGTATTATGCCAGTAGGAGTAGATTGGGATGATGAAATGTATAAAAATGCAGAAGTAGAACAATACTTGATAGCGAATGGTCTAGAGATATATGTGTTTGATGCAGAATTGGAGATAACTCAAAGAGATGGGGATAATAGCATTCGGCATGATGACATTTTATTCACGATTAAGTATAATGATATTTGTAGCAATTACAGAATCAGTTACTCTACTATTGAAGTTGGTGAGACAACCCAATATAGTTATCGTGTAGAGCAAGTAGATGGTCCATTAATCGCTTTTCATCGTCGACAAACACAATATTCTAACATCGTTGATTACTTTAATGAAGATAAGCGGTCGCCAGTTTTCTTCTTTGCTGATGGTTCTATGCTATTTGCTAACAAGTTGGTGGAACTACGAGATGAGGCAATTACTCCACTAGGAGTAGAAGAATTAATCGCTTATGATTGGGATAAAGTTGATCTAAATGTAGAATCAATGGGGATGTCATGCAAACAGAATAGTATCCAACACTATATGTGGAAAAAAATTCAGAACACCTACGAACTGATATTTGACGATGATGGAAGCGGAGAGGTGGCTGATCTCGTAGGAGTGAATCAAGATGCAGAAAATATCTATGTCAATTTATATCATTTGAAGTATGCGTTGAACGGGCACCCATCGAACCGTATAGCAAATTTCTACGAGGTGTGCGGTCAAGCTCAGAAGAGTTTAAAATGGAAAAATCCGGAAATGCACCTTTTTAATAGGCTTGTTAAGCGAGCAACAGATACCACGAAGGGAGAAAATCGGATTCTAAAAGGGAATATGGATCTATTACAACGATTAGCGCAAGAAGCCACTTTTACAAAACGCGTAAAAGTTAATCTACACATAGTACAGCCAGGTTTTAGCAAAGCAAATGCTGCAGAGTCAGAAGATATTCTACAACTATTGGGCGTAGTAAAGAACTACGCATTTGAAGTTTGCAATGCAGGGCTTACTGTGTATTGTAATGTATAAAAAAGAAGAAATAAATACTTATGTGTTTATTAAGGGCGCAGCCCGTCACCATTAATCAATTAACAATAAATACCTCTCCCGTATGTCTCTTGCAAATGAGTTGTAAAATAATACACTAGCTTATCTGGCAATTCTGCGTTGTCCTCCCGGACGCCACGTTCTCGCCTCGGGAAATGGTTGCTCAAGCCCTTTCGGTGGATGAAGAGATTTAACTATGAGTAAGGAATATACTATAGAAAAAATATTTCAACCTATACATTATTTTGTAATGTTTGGAAAGAGAGGTACTACGGCTATGCCCGTTGTTCCTCCTTCGGAATTTTCCTACCCGCTATTGAGACAATTAGGACGCTTGCCCAAAAGCCTTGCTCAGTTTGAACTGGGTATTGATTTTTACATTCATACGTTAGAGGCTCATTCGCAACTTGGATATGATGTAAATTTCGTTTATGCAGATTCGTATGATATGTTAAATTCGATCATAAAGAATCCTCAGGATTTATACATCTTCTTGATTTGTACAGAGGAAGAAGGATTGGAGATTAAGCTGCAGAGCCTTATGGATTGCTACTCAAGCGATGAAGTTCTATGGGTAATGGAAAAAACATCTCCATATCAATCGAAACTGCATGGTAATATCGTAAATTCCACCAATGATATAATTGCGTGGTTGATAGAGATGAGTTACCGGTATTCTGTGCCTAATATGCAAATACGAGTGCCGTATATGGATGAGAAATTTCAGGCAAAGAAATATAGTTTCTCGGCTACATATCCGAATAGGTGGATGATAAATAACATAGAAGGAAATTGGGGCTCTGATGAGGAAATTGATAATGAAATAAAGATAAAAGAACATCAAAATGCAATAGAAAATCCGTACGCGTATAATAGACAGGAAAACTTAAATGAACAATTATTAACTATTCAAAGGCTGGAAAGATTTGCGGCATCGGTTTCGGGAAAAATTTATGATTTTGAGGATTGTTTTAATCCTCCACTTGTATTAGTGGCTCCTTATAATAGCAGGGAAGTTAGAAAGAGTATTTCTATGAAAGATATACCTTTTATACTGAAACCGAAAGCAAATATATTAACCAAAATATTTGATTATGAATACACAACTAATTATATAATAAAACAACAGATGGCTGTTGACGGAAAAAATGAAGTTGCGCAATACTATGAATTGCTCCAAAATTTCATAACAATCCGTTATTTGTTTACTGATTTTGTGGCGATGTTGCATTGCTCTGTTCGTTTTTCTCCTCATCTCCGGTTACCAACCGTGGGAAGTAGTATAAGCAGGGAATTATCTTTTGTCGGAATCAAGAATGTAGCAAAATTGAAAACAGCAAAGACAGTAAACGAAGTCATTAAGAAAATCGGGAAAAAGATTGTGAATGCAGCAATCTCTAATCAATTAGCTAATTCTATCGCAGACCGAACTTCGCAAATCGTAGCGATCAGCGATTTGCCGATTGAGTGGTTGTGGATTAATGATATACCTTTAGCATTCACTCATGATATATGTCGTTTGCCGGAACAACCTCTTGTGTCGGAACTCGCTCAATATGTTGAGTCGCGTTATGCGTGCGGTTATATAATCCCTCAAGATATTATCAAAAAGACATTAGTAATCTTTGGCTGTGATGATGAGTCTTTTAGGCAAGCACAAGTGCCAGTATATGAATTACAAAAAAAGTTGGGATTTGAAATTAGGAAATGCTTAAACGTGAACGATTTTAAGAATGCATTGGAGGAGGTAAAACCTGATTTGCTAATAATAGATACTCACGGAAACATCGACTCCAGTACGCGACAGACATACCTAAAATTTGGAAACGAGAAATTATTTGGCCAATATGTTGCGGAGAATCATATCCATGCCAAGTTAGTGTTTTTATCAGCGTGTAGCACATGTCCAACTTTTGATTTAGTATCTTCAATTGCAAATGCTTTTTTTGAAGCAGGCGCATTAAGCGTAACTACTTCATACTTACCTTTGCCGGTTAAGGACTCCACGGTGCTGTATTTACGGTTACTTAATATGCTGTATTCTGCAGCTACTAATGGTATCCATTGTAATTGGCTTTCATTCGTGTCACATATTATGCGCACATCCTATATACAAGAACCTATGTGGTATGGTGATTATAGTGCATTAACGAAACATGACCAGAAGTATTTGGCCCAGACGGCTACTGAGTTAATGTTGTTTAAGAATCGAAAAGATGTATATAGGAAAATATTTACCGGAGACTTTGCAAAAAAGATGGGGGCGAATTATAATAATATTCTCCCTAATTATTTGTTGTATTCTACATTAGGAAGAGCTGATTTGATTCGCTTTGAAAGTTATTTGCAAGAAAAATTTTCATCTCTTTTATGAACTCAAAACTATCCGTTATCATATTATCATACGCCATAGACGAAGAAGTCTATCGGATGAACTGTCGTGTTGTTAAAACCTCTTAATTGGTTGAAGAAAAGAAAATATCGACAAACATAGTTTAGAAAGTCATAAATTAATAAATTTTTAAGTTTTATTTGCATAAGTCATTTATTTTTTGTAATTTTGTGCGCTAAAATGAATACCATATTTATAAGAACAAAAAATCAATTTATAAACCATGTCATATCAAAGTAAAACAATTAAGCATCTTCTTTGTGAAATGATAGGAAGGAATACGTTTCTTCCTGCTATTCAGCGTGAGTATGTATGGTCTCCGTACCAAGTGGAAAAATTGTTTGACTCTTTATTAAGCGGATATCCAATTAATACCTTTTTGTTTTGGCGGATACGTGAGGAGAATAAAAAAGACTGGACTTCATATGAGTTTATTAAGGATTTTGATGCGGAAGCCCCTCATAATAAGGTTGCAAATTTGGATGGCGTAAATCAGGATATATATTTTGTGCTTGATGGTCAACAACGCATAACGTCGTTAAACATAGGTTTGCGAGGCTCCTATAGATTCTTTTACAGAAAATGGCGTTCAACAAGGTTGTATTTGAATCTTTTGAGTAATACTGATAATTCAAATCCCGAAGAGTTTAAGTATCAGTTTATGTTTAAAGAGGATGCTTCCCCGCTTCCTCGAACGGATTATCCTCAGTTGTGGTATAGGGTAGGAGATATATTAAATTACGAGGACTCCGAGGATGCAAAAGAGGCTATTGACGTATCGCATCTATCAGACGAGGAAAAAACAAAGGCTTTGAAAATAATAGGTAAACTACACAGTGTAATTTGTACACGTGAGATTCTTAATTTCTACGAGGAAAAATCCAATGATTACGATACTGTTCTTGAAATCTTTATAAGGACGAATACCGGAGGACAGAAGTTGGAGTATAGCGATATTTTGCTTTCTACGGCTACTGCAAAATGGCGAAATCTGAATGCTCGTGAGGAGATAAATACATTCACGGATACTATTAATAAGATTGGAACTGGCTATTGCTTCGGAAAAGATTTTGTGATGAAGGCGGCTATGTATCTTACAGAGAATCTGCCAATCCAATATAAGCTGTCTTCGTTTACACAGGCGAATTTGGAAAAAATAGAAGACCATTGGGAAGATACCAAAGAGGCGATAACTAACACGGTTACTTTGATTAGTAAGTTTGGTTTTACTGACAAGAATCTAGTTACCAGATTAGCTTTATTGCCCATCGCGCAATATATTATGTTGAATAAACCCAAAGGATTTGTTACTGCAACAGATATTAGCAATGTCTCAATACAAAACGCAATCCAGAAATGGTTGATTCTTATTATTCTTAAGAATGGATTAGGAGCCTCCAGTGATAGCAAGTTAACACAAATGCGTAAGGTAGTAGCAGATAATATTGGCGATTTTCCTGCAGAAGCGTTGAATAGAGAATTGCGTATAGATTCTTCGTTTAATGATAGTGAAATTGATGACTTCTTGAATACTAACTATGGTACGAAATATAGTTATTTAATATTGTCCTTGCTTTATCCTGGACGCGATTGGAAAGATCGCTCATTTAATGAGGATCATATTTTCCCGCAAACAGAATTTCAGTGGCGAAAATTGAAGGCAAGGGGATATGACGATGAAAAAGCAGCGCAGTATCAGGCATGTTATAACTCAATATGCAATTTAGAATTGCTTGATGATAGTGAAAATAAGTCTAAAAATGCCAAACCATTTGACGAATGGATTGCTACACGTGATGATAATTTTAAGTCTCGTCATCTAATTCCGGATATGGAGAACTATGATTTTGACCATTTCCTGGAGTTCGTTGAAAAACGACGTGCGTTGCTTATTAAGCAGATAAAATCAGTTATGGCCGAATGATGATATAGAATATGATTTCAATAATAATCTGTAGCCGGAAGGCGGACATATCTCAAGATCTGAAGGACAATATCGCAGCTACGATAGGCTGTGAGTATGAGTTGTGCGTGATTGATAACTCGCGCAATGAATACAATATCTTCACTGCCTATAACGAAGGTGTCCGTCGTGCAAAGGGAGATATCCTTTGTTTTATGCATGAGGATATATTGTTTCGTTGTGAGAATTGGGGGGCTAAGTTGATTGATGATTATGTGAAAGATAAAAAAATAGGGTGTATAGGAGTTGTTGGCATTCAGTTCCTGCCACAAAAACCTATGGCAATGTGGAATGCATCGGCAGGAATAGGAGGCGTATTACAAGGACAAAAGGATCGACAAGGAAACTATTTTGTGTCAGATGACTTAGATAAAGATACAAAAGAGTTGACTGAAGTGGTAGCATTGGATGGTTGTTTGATATCCATAAAGAGAGCTTTATTCGATCAGATACAATGGGACGAAAAAACATACGGAGGTTTTCATATCTATGATATGGACATTTGTATGCAGGTGTTGCAAGCGGGATATAGGGTATGTGTTGAACCATCAGTAATTATAGAACACCAAAGTTTGGGTAATGCCACAAGAGAATGGTATGATTCGTTACAATCTTTTTATGCAAAATGGCAAAATGACCTGCCGATTATGCGTGGTATGACTTTGACTAAAAATGAATTGTTATGGAGGGATAGAATGTATGATGTCGTGTTAGACAATCAAAAATTAAATGGTGAGATAGATAGAATTCATCAATCATATGCATATCGAGTGGGTAAGTTCTTGTTAACTCCATTTAGTTATTTAAGAAGAAAGCATGGAAACAAAGAATAAAATTAAAATATATACACGTTCGGCGAATATAGAGTTATACAAATATTCGCAGAAGTTAATAGATCTGCCTTATAAACGCGTGCGTTTGTACGGCACCACTGCGGATGGTTATTTCTATCAGATGTTGGGGGATAAGGATTGTGATATTGCTATCAATATCGATGAAGACGCGTTTGTGATGGATAATGTGGCATTACAATCATTGTTGGACTATGTAATAGAGAATGATATAGATTGTTGTGGAATGCATGATGGTGGGGTTTTGCCCATACGGTTCTGTAATCCAATTATCCTAAATCCATTCTTCAATATCATCAACGTGAAGACCATTCGAGAGAAACTCAATAGGGAAGAGATAGAACACTTTGACTATGCAGTACATAAGGAGGAATTGAAAAAGTTATTGCCGGATTATTTGAAGGATTATGAAGGCTTGAAATACGATAATTATGAGCCGTATTATAATTTCTTCTTTTGGTTGGCATCGAACTTCAAGTTGATGTATTTGGATGTGGATGAACATAAGGACGGATATACTACTATTGTGTATAATCAGGAACATAAGCCTATTTTGCTGCATACATGGTGGAGCCGGGAGTATGGAAAGGACGAAACCCATACACCTCGTATTAAGGCGATAATTGATGAGGCTTACACTACTCAAGGAAAGAAGAAACCGTTTATGTTCCTTACCAAGATTATGCGGTGGTTCGAAAATAGAAGCCAAGAGTTTGCTATTTGGTGGAATTGGTGGACTAAATTGGGCTTTGGTAATTATATTATTCGCCACTTAAAAAAATCACCAAAGCACTATGTGCGTCGAATAAATGAAAAAATAATTGAGAGATGCCATCATTAAGTATTATCATACCGGTTTACAATGTTGAGAAGTACTTAGCTCAATGTCTGGACTCAGTGCTTGTGGACAATCAGTTTACAGGGCAGGTCATTTGCGTCAATGACGGTAGTACGGATGGAAGTTTGGCAATTCTCAATCAATACGCTGCAAAGTATCCGAATGTAGAAATCATTTCGCAACCTAACTCAGGTCTAAGCGTCGCTCGTAATGTGGGATTAGATCATGCTATTGGTGACTATGTGTTTTTTCCAGATAGCGATGATTGGATATTTCCTGGCTCGATTGAGAAAATCATGTCGAAGATTGATGGAGAGGAGGTTGTTTATTTCAATGCAAGAGTTTATTATGAGGAAAAACAGAGTTTTGGCGGCGATATAGCAATCCCAAATATCAAAAACATGGATGGTCAGGCATATTTTGCGGCCATTTATGACAAGCCGCGAAATATGCCGTGTGTGTGTGTGTGGGGGGGGGTATATTTGCGTTCATTCATGATTGATAATAATCTGTATAATGAGCCGGGTATTTATCATGAGGATAATTATTTCACACCTCAGTTGCTATTAGCAGCCAAGCATATCAGTAGTATCAATGAATATGTGTATGCTTATCGTATCCGCAAAGGAAGTATTACGGCGCATGTGACGGAGAAACATATAAAAGATTTGCTTTTTATTGCGCGAAATTTGTATGCTAAGTACGAACAAAGAGTTGATATTGCTCAAGTGTTCTTCAAAGATATATGTAGTATCTACATGAATTTGATACTAAATGCAGGCGTGAATAACATTTCAATCAAAAGACTATGGAAAATTTCAGATAGTAGATGTTTGAAAGATTGTGCTTACGATTCGCGAAGTATGAAGATTGCAAAGTTAACATTTATATCTCCGCGATTAGCCTATAAATACATGATAGAAAATTTACCGCATTTATGGCGCCGATTAATTAATCGTTTTTTGTAAATGTTACGTTTATCATTCATAGTACCATTTTATAACGTAGAACCATACATCGAGGAATGTATCCGTTCGTTGTATAATCAAGATATTCCGCAGTCGGAATATGAGGTGATATGCGTGGATGATTGCTCCCCGGATGGAAGCCGCGCGATAGTAGAGCTGCTACAGAAGGAATATCCGACACTCAAACTGCTTATTCATACGGAGAACAAACGGCAAGGTGGAGCGCGCAATACGGGTATGAGAGTTGCGCAAGGTAAGTATATTTGGTTTGTGGACAGTGATGATTATATCAAGCCGAATTGTTTAAGGAAATTGTTGGACATCGCGGAAAAAGAGGATTTGGATATATTACAAATGTATTTCACTTGCGCAACTGAACAGAAAATAAAGATGGTTGACTATGGTATCTGTACTGGGTCTCAATATGTATTCGATGCACCTATTTCCGAATATCCAGCGCAAAGATGTTGTGTAGTATGGAGAAGCATTATTAAAAGAGATTTGTTAATCCGTAACAATATATGGTTCGAAGAAAAAGTACAATATGAGGATGATGATTATGCATATATGTTTTTTGCCCATGCACAACGACTTCATCTTGTCCCCCAAGCACCATATGTATTAAGGATTAGGGAAGGATCAACGACTCACTCTGTATGTACTATACAATCGTTAAATTATATATGCAAGCAAATAGAAAGAGTTATAAATTTATCGTCAATCCTTGTCGTATTTGATAAGCGATGGCATACTTTGATCAAACAAGGAACGGTATGGTCATGCAAAAGGCAAATATTGGAAGAATTGAAGAATATGTCAGATGAGGATGTCAAGGAGTTCTACAGGAAAAAAATCGGTAGAGGAGCAAAACTGTATAAATACTTATCTTTAAGGATATGGCTCTCAATGCGTTATTATTGGTTTTACAAATACATTTATTTAAGAAATGTTTAAATCGTTTATATTAAATAGTATACTGAAATCTATAAAAGATCATAAAAGTCATAATGCTTTCTATATTGATGGCGCGTACTACACTTATCGCCAGTTTGCAGAACGCATTTCAGCTATTCGTACTGTCATTCGTGCTGCTGAGAAGAACGAACAAATCTGGGGATTAGCGCTATATGATGACCTCAATACCTACGCATCTATTTTTGCTCTCTGGATGGAAGGAAAAGCCTATGTGCCGCTGCATCCGTCTTGGCCGGAGGAACGTATCGCATCCATCAAAGCCCAAGTAGGATGCTCTAATGTCCTCGATGCCTGCGATGCTCCGTTTGTGGAGATGGATTTGGATAACTGGGCTGATGCATCGGACGATGATCTGGCATATATCCTCTTTACGTCTGGCAGTACTGGGGTACCGAAAGGTGTACAGATTACGCGTCGGAACATTGCTGCCTTCATGGACTCGTTCTGGAAAACTGGTATCAATATTACCCCCGAAGATCGATGTATGCAGGTCTTTGACTTGACGTTCGATGTGTCCGTGCAATCGTATCTCGTCGCGTTGACACGCGGAGCATGTGTCTATACGGTTCCCTACGGACAAGTGAAATATCTCTATGCCGCATCGCTTATCCAAGAGCAGCATATTACCTTCGGTGCTATGGCGCCCTCAATGTTGACCTATCTCCGTCCATATTTCGAGGAGTTCGATGCCTCATCCATGAAAGCGTGCATCCTAACCGCTGAGGCCTGTCCTGTGGATCTAATGGAAGCGTGGTACGATTGTGCGAAGAACACGGAGATATACGATTTCTATGGACCAACCGAAACAACTATCTATTGCACCTATTACAAACTTACACGCGGAGGGAATAATCTCTCGCTGAATGGCATTATCTCCATCGGAAAACCCTTGGTGAACGTGCAAGCCATTATCATCCGTGAAGACGGTTCGCTTGTGGAAGGTCAAGAGAAAGGTGAACTCTGTGTTGCCGGAGATCAAGTTACTCCAGGCTATTGGAAGAACGAAGAGAGGAATGCATCTTCGTTCTTTATCCGTGATGGAGTGAGGTATTACCATACGGGAGACTTGTGCTATTGGCATGAGAGTGGCAATATCATGTATTCCGGACGTATTGACCAACAGGCGAAAATTCAGGGCTTCCGTGTAGAACTTGGTGAGATAGAGCATCACGCGCGAACATTTTATCATAATGGGTGCCGAGTAATTGCGATTGCGTTTCAAAACGCACAGAACCTGACGGAGATAGCACTCTTTGTGGAGTCTGAAACTGAAAATCCAAAATCGCTAATCGATTATCTCCGCTCGAAGATGCCGAGTTATATGATTCCGTCGAGGATCATCTATGAACCCACCTTCCCGCTGAATAAAAGTGAGAAAGTTGATAGAAATGAACTTAAAAAGAGACTACAATGAATAGAGAACAATTAGTTGAAGAGATTCAAGCCATAGCGCGAGACATCTTCGCGAAACCCGAATTGGTGATAACTGATTCTATGGGAGCGTCTGATGTAGATACTTGGACAAGCCTATCGTTCATGCAGTTTCTTACTGCTATTGAGGATAAGTATGGTTTCAAATTCAAGATGATGGAGTTGCTGCAATTGAGAAACATGGGAGCAGTGGTTGACGCGACGCTGAAGCACGTAAGTGCTGTGTAAGGTGTAAAGTGTATTGTGTATAAATAAACATTACACACTCAACATTACACAACAAATTTTAAACATTACACATTCAACAATCAACAATAAAGAAAAATGCCCGAACTAAAACTATATACGGTGGCGCAACTGCGGGATTGGTTAGAGCATAACCACCCGGTCGATGGTTTGAGCGAGCAAATTATTGCTCCATCTCGCGCATGGGCTATTATTCGTAATCCGTACGTAAAAGACGAGGATGCTATCGTTGCAGCCGTCTTTGATGATGGAGAATTGGCTGCTTATACAGCTTCATTCCCAGATATGCTGGATGGAAAGCGAGTATGGTGGGCATCGACGTTGTACTGCTATCCGCAGTTTGTGGGACGCGGATATGGGATGATTGTGGTAGGAAGCTTGATGGAAGTGCATGAACCGGAGTCGACATATGATCGATGGGGAGCGCAAGAGACTGTGGAAATATTGAATCACTTTGGCTACCAAACAACTTATACAACTCGTTTTCATTTTACTGACAAAAAGATAAAAACATCGTCCTTAAAAGGTAAATTAGCATATTGCGCACAAGAATTGAAGAAATGTATGCATCCTTGGCCAAAGCAGACCAAAGCGAACTATGAGGCTCAATACGTAGAGATTATCGATGATGAGGCATATGCATTTATGAAAGCGCATAAAGGTAAGGATCTTTGGCTTCGAGAACAAGATATGCTGAATTGGATAGTGAGATTTCCATTTGTAAAAGGAGGGGTAGATGAGACAGCATGTGTTTTTGGCGCGGACGCTAAGGTATATGAATATAAGATTACGAAAGTATATGTAGAGAATCAATTACAAGGAGTATATGTCCTCCGGCAATATGATTATGCGCTAAGTGTTGTATATCTGTACTATGTTGGAGAAAAGCAAGATGATGTGTTCTCGTCCATCGTAAACCAAATAATAGCGACAAGACCAAAGTCGTTTATTACAGAGAATAATGACTTGCTGAACTATGTGAAGGATAGACTCTATTTCCCTAAAGTGGAGGAAGAAAAGGTGTCTCTTTCGCTACCTGATAATCAGCAACGTCTAACTAATTTTACATTCCAATTAGGTGATGGAGATAGTTTCGCATGATTAGTCTAACTGAAATAATAGCTAAAATTCGTCGCAAATGGACGAAGTTGCGTCTGCAACCTATCCGTGTATTCTGTTTTCATCATGCATGTGAGGCGTTTGATGCGTCTGTGATGTATCAGATAGATTGGTTGCAGACAGATGTTTTCAAAGGTGAAATAAACCGATTACGAGCAGCAGGTTACACATTCATCTCATTGTACGAAGCATATGAGCACTTGCAGCATGACAGTTTTCGTCGAAAAAAATATGCCGTGCTTACAGCAGATGATGGTTGGGCTTCTCTAAAGGAGATTTTGCCGTGGCTTAACAATCAGCAAATACCGGTCACACTGTTTCTAAATCCTCTTTATTTGGATGGAATTCATTATCGAGAGAAAGAATCAGAGAAGTATTTGGTTTGGGATGAGGTGAAAAGTTTGGCAGAGATATACCCATTGGTTACTATCGGTTCGCATGGTTGGGAACATATAGATGTAACCACTTTGACGATTGAGGAATTTAAGCAAAGCATAACCCATTCGAAAGCTGCTTTAGCGCAATTGTCCAATTATATGCCCTTCTATGCATTCCCGTATGGCCAGTACACACGCGAGTATGTTCATCTAGTAAAGGAATTAGGGCTTGTGCCGCTTTTGGTTTCTGGAAATCAAAATGTCTTATACCGTGGCTATATAGACCGTGAATTATTAGGACTAAAAACATAATATGTAAATAGGGAAAAAGTGATGAAACTATTAAATAAATTAGTGCGCAAAAGTAGAGAGTTTTGCAATGGACTCAACCTGATCCGGTCTCAACGCGATAATCAGGTTCAGTATTATAACATGTGGTATGGCTTCGAACGAACCAATGCGCAATGGGAACGGTTCCTTATGGCAAAAGGTTTATTAGATTCTGGAAAAAGTGTGGCGATATTCTCATGTTTAGGGCCACGTTATCTAATAGACTTGGTTCATACGGATGTGAAACTTTTCTATACTGGTGAAAACCTAAAACGTGTCACGCTTAATAAGTATGCAGATCATGCGCTTCGAAACCAGTCTATCGATTTGGCGATAGGGTTTGAGGTGTTTGAGGATTCTCGATATTTCCGTTATCCGCTATGGATGGATTATATGTTCGAACCTGAATTTTCGGAAACGGATATTCGTTCTAAATGTAAGCAGTTGCGCTTTCCTACACACACGGCGAGAAAGTTCTGCTGCATGGTTGCGTCTAATAGTGCGGATGGACTGAGAGATGAAATGATGAACGCTATATCGAAAATTGGGCACGTGGATTCTGCTGGATTATATCTGCATAATGATGATTCTTTGCAAACAGAGTATGCTGACAACAAATTGGCATATCTTAAATCGTATGTGTTTAATATCTGTCCAGAAAACACATCTGCATATGGGTATACAACTGAGAAATTATTTGAGGCTATTTCCAGTGGATGTATTCCTATCTATTGGGGAGCAGATTTTGCTGATAAAGCAGTTATAAACGAAGATGCGGTAATTCGTTGGAATCGTAAGGATAATGGAGCAGAGGCGTTACAAAAAGTGGCTGAACTATGGTCAAATCCTAAGTTGTTAGAAGAATTTATGGCTCAACCACGTTTACTTCCTACTGCAGAGGAGTATATTTTGGATACATTTGCGACAATAGAATCAAAGTTAAGAACGATTATCAGTAATAAATGAAAGAACGCGATAGCAACATAGAACTTTTGCGATTGGTATGCATGTTTTTAATCCTATTTCAACATTGCATACATTTATGTGCATTCCC